>Ga0055584_100000417_pt1 | contig 40386 bp, 39 predicted proteins | sample OSDHelmetaG_FD_58716 | JGI IMG/M metagenome (GOLD analysis project Ga0055584, IMG submission 58716) | Pelagic marine sediment microbial communities from the LTER site Helgoland, North Sea, for post-phytoplankton bloom and carbon turnover... | ecosystem: Environmental > Aquatic > Marine >...
CCCCATGAACCCCGATTCTCTCACTTAGGCTGGTACTAACATCGGGGGAAGGTCACCTGGGGGTTGCCTAGATTCTTCTTTCGCTGGCCAAGCTTGATATATAAATCCATGGGAATATGAAGACGATATTGTTTCGCATTCTCAATCGCGTTCAGCTTCATTTCAGGAATGCTCTGTAACACCTGATTCGTTCCCCAGCGGTTCCAGATTTCCTTGAGCTCTTCGCCGGAGACACTTCCGATCGTGGTCTCGTAAAGACGCTGCTGAGTACGGAAGTCGGCTCGGGTATAGAATTCGGGATTGTAGCGTTCCAGATCATTGAGGTCCGTTCCCCACATGCCTTGATCCGCGGGACCCCACCAGAGCGCGAAGTCGGCACTGGATTTTGCTTTCATGATTTCCATGTAGTTGATGGCGAGGTTCCTTCGATTTGCATAGCGGGCTGGAATCGGCTGTTTGGCATCTGGAAATTGAAGCCATTTCCAATCTTTGCCAAACTGCATCTGGCGCGCGATCTGATGCTTGCTATTTTGCACAAGCAAGTCTGCCTGACTGATCCGATCAAAGCCATCGGGTCCCGCGAGGAATTTCGCTGGATTCGCTGCAAAACGAGCGAACCCTGACTCATCGGTGAATGGTGCGAGCAAATAGACAAGTCGTTTCGGATATTTGGGATGGGGGTAGAGCATGCTCACAACCTGATCCTGCAAGGGCAGATTTAATCTGCCGTCGACGATCAATGAGTCCTTTTGAATCTTGAGCGGAAGTGCGGGCAGGATCGCCGCGCTGATACTGTTTTCTGCCGGGGTTCCAATTAGAACCAGATTGGAATTCGACTGTTGCTCGCGTGTGAGATCAATATCAGCCACGACCGGAAACATGCCGGGCATCTTCGCAAAATCGGGGCCCCCGTATTTTGCAAGTACCCGAGCAGCAGCGCGAAGTTGATTCGTGCGATCACCCTTGGTTCCATAGACGATGAGTAGCGGTTCACCCTGATATAAGTTCGCAGCAGCACCCGCATCGTAGGGGCGCGTTGTCGGTTCTGATGTCGTCTTTACGGATCGCCAAGTGCCATCCTGGAATTTAAAGTTCGCGGCCGCGTCGAGGCGGGTTTTACCTATTTGCACCGTCTTGATGTGGAGTAACTGATCGAGGGCCAACGAAAAGGCGACGATATTCTGCGGGTGGATGATCACTGTCTCATCGTTAATCGTCGCCTCAACGAATGCGCGCTGGTGCGGATCGGCGAACTCACGAATGGTCAACCAGTAGGAACGGCCGAGTGACAGAGCTTCACAGTCGTGTGTGATTGACTTTGGAGTCGAGATACGCTTCTGATCGAAGAGCCAGGTCATCAGCGGGACATGCGATCCCGGGACGGAATGACCGACCCCCGGGTATTCCTTGAGGATCACCGGGCAACCCAGTTTCTGCATTCTTTGTGTCTGTACTCGTGCGTTGCAGATTGCTGACGTCCAGTCCCTGTCTCCATGGTGAAACGCAACGGGAAGGTTTTTGAAATTGGCAAGCGGGTAGTTGTTGCCTGCCGCCACTAAGGGAATCATGGCGGCGAATTGATCTGGATAACTGGAAGCAAGATGCATCGCGCCACTCCCACCCGCGGAAGAGCCGACCAGGTAAACGCGATCGGCATCGATGGGATACTTATTTTTCATGCGGGCGATGACTTGCATCACGTCGTAAGTCGACATCGCGCGGTAGCCCCAGATACGGTTATAAGTGGGTGTTGCCTGAAAAAACGGAAACTTTTCGCTCGGGTCCACACGCAGTTTGCCGTTAAGGTTGATGACCAAAGGGTAAGCCTTCATTCCAGTGACCTCTGGAGGGGTCTGAACGCGGAACGATACCGGGGCACCTATCGCTTGACTCTGATAGGTCTCGTTGAATTTGGAATCCCAACGAACAGGGGGATCGGCGGCATGCACCAGAGTCGCCGAGAAAAATAAGATGATCAGGAATCGTTTCAAGGTGAGTTCTCCTGGAAGATTTTGCTGTTTTCATACGCAAAGTATGACTTGTTGGTGGCTGATATTACGTGGTCGCTGGTTAGTTTGCGTTGTCCGGGATTGTCGCTCATGACACGTTGGGCAACGAACCGCAATTGTACTTAGAATCATCAGGCATAGCCAGAAATATTGGTGGCCATTATTTGCGATCGATACTTCGCTCAGGAATCAATGGCCTGTTAAGAAACTCATCCAACTAAAGTAAGGATGTCCGGTAGTTTTCGTCGTCGCAAAACAAAGGAAAGAACGAGAATAGATAGTAACGCCGATTCCGAAATCACTGCTGAGTCACAAAAGAGAACAGATTTGTGCTTAGCGGTTTCTGGCACCTTTGATCCCCTTGACATTATCGCTTCACAGTACCATTCAGACCAAACCCTTTAAATCCCACCCGGAGCCGGGCCAACGAGTTTGGCAATCTGCTGCCGGTTCAAATAGAATTGGATGTTGAAGAATGGTGGACCCTAAGTCGTTATGCCGCAAAGGAGGATATCTCAATTCGTCAACTCGTCAGGAAAGAGTTAACGACACTCCTAAATCACGGCAAAGAGAAGTTTCCATATAAGAAAATCAGCGAAACACAATCGACCAATTATGGTGCCGAAAAGACTGGGTAATAATATTTTACCGGCCAAAATTTTGAATCGTGTCTGTTAGACCGGTTTATTTCGTTTTATCAAAAATACAATTGCCCCAATGAAAAAACCAATCATAAAGAATGCCATAATAAAAACGGCAAGTGCCTCTAGCGCACCACATCGTGGATTCAGACCAACGAACAATAAAATATCTGTGAACAAATCACCCAGTTGTGATATGGATGATAAAATAAATCCCAAAAACATCGTTATGAAACCACCTGTAAAACCATATTTGAACATTAAATACTCATGTTATAAATAAAATTTAAGCATAACCAGTTTAATAAACTGACCTGCATTAAAAAGTGACCAGGTAACACGCATTACCCCGACATTCACAGTGATTTTGTTTTCGCAAAATCACTCTAAGTTCAGCGACCCGCATCACCGGGCAGCGGGAGTTGACATTGATTTCTGAATCCGCTGGCCACCACCGCTCCGGTGCATACGATGGTTCGGCCTGTCGCCGGAAAGCGGAAGCTATTTCTTGCGGTCGGTCGGAGCGGCGGGTTTTTCAGGCGGTGGACCGATGAGGACGGCCACGTAGGGCATCCCTTGCTTCATCTTAAACTGTTCGACTGCCGCAATCGCGCGGGTACCCGGTTCATCCGTCAGTGAAACGGTCACATGGGCACCGCCGGGTCCCCATCCGCTAAGGAGTACCTTGATGCGGCCCTCGGCCCGCTCAGGAATATCCGCGCCCACGGGACAACACCATATATCGACCAGTTCCCCACCATTCCACACCGAGTCGCGCACGAGAGTGCCAGTAAAGGGGTCAAGCTCCAGAGGCACCCACCCGGTCACGGCGGTGAACCTAGCCTGCCCGAGTTTCTTGAGATCCTCAGCAATCCAAGACTCGACGACGGGTCGATCCTTATCGTGATCCATCGGGTCAGTGGGCATGATGATCTTGACGTACACCTGATTGGATTTTGGTTGGGCAGCTTTCTTGGGTGTCGGCTCCTTCGCTTGCGTTGCACAGGGAACCAGAATGAGCGTGCTGAAGATCAAGACCAATAAGTGCCGAGTCATAACATACCCCCTTTTATATTTCATCCCTAGAAATATCCATTACCAAGACAGAGCAAAACCCGATTAGAATGAATAAAAAAAAGAAAATGCGACCTCAACGTGAATTCGAATGCTGTACAACGCATTATCGAGTTTAGCAGCAGTGCTATTCATCGTTAACAACTTCGTATGTTTTGTCAAACATATTAGTCCGTTATTGTTGTCTTTCTTTTTGCCGATTCTATTAAACCCACGTCACGGGAATTTGATCTCTCATAAAATCTTCAGAGATGTTTTTTTGAATTCGTGATTGTTCTTTATCTGAAATGGGAACTTTATCATCGGGTGGATCCCATCTATCCAATCCAGCTGTGTAAATAACAATCCCATCATCCACCATCATTTCTGAAACCAGATTCATTTTTTTAGATCCTTCTGAATACACAATCTTGGATCTTCCTCTCATTTTTACATGGTAAGGTTTTTTCTTGAAAAACATAGGGCTACTCATTTAACAACGTGATAAATAATTTTTGTACCATTATCAAAAAGCTCAGGAAACTTCGTTGTTGTCCAAAGACTTTTGGGCCTTACCCGTTCACGCTAGATTGCCAGTAAAGGGGGCAGGTCTCAATTCAACGAGACCAAACACTTTAAATCTCTTCCGAAGGGTTTTTGCTGTCGCTTCACTATAACGGAAGATGATGCGTTTATCTATTTCTTTTATGATGCATCGTTCTGGTCACCAGTGATGAATTTTCATCTGCTGCCTGTTTGTGGCGATCGGGTAGAATCTCAGTTCGTAGGTTGGTTGGCCGACGTTGTTTTCGGCTTTTTTCTACCACGAAAATCACGAAAGGCACGAAATGGTTGTTGTTTCTGTTTTGCAACTTGCTTTTATTTCATTGGTTTCTCTAGCAGATTCCTGCTCGCTGCGTTCGGGCCGTATTTTATTCGGGCTTTCCCAAAGTGTCGGTGTTTTGACTGTGGTTGATTTTGCTGAAGGGCGTGGGGGTGTCAAGCCGAACCGTGTTCGAAACGCGTCGAACAGTAACCGAAGTCTGCCGAACGTGGGCCGATATGCGTTGAACGCGCGCCGAAGCGTGTCGATACGTTACGAGACATTGAGAACCGATGGCGATTTTTCAGGTGAAGATTTTCAAAACAGAGGGACTTTTATAGTAGTGAGATCTTCAATGTTCGCGAAAAGCAGTGCGCAAAACACTCATCTCGCGCGCGACGCTTATAACGCATAAATCAGAGCTTAGGCAGAGCGATGACGGTGTCAAGATACAAATTTGAGAGTGGTTTTTTGAGCCTATTTTTTTGTGATCGAAAATTCCAGCTGGAGCAAACGGGAGACACCTGCTGACGTGGAACGTTTAACAGTGCTGAAAATTCAGAACCAGTTCTGTTTATCGGCGAGTGTGATGAAAGGTTTATTGGTGAGGAAGCAGCGGAGGTTTTCCAGTAATGTTTCGAGATGTCGTTCGGGAACACGTGTGGAAGCAGCGGCGATGTGGGGCGTGATGATCACGTTTTCCATGCCCCAGAGGGGATGTTCGCGGGGTAGCGGTTCGATCTCGAAGACGTCCAGGGCGGCTCCCGCGATGTCGCCGTTTTGTAGTGCGGTTGTTAAATCATTGAGATCAACAATGGCGCCGCGACCGATGTTGATGAGATATGTCGACGATTTCATTTGCTGGAATTGTGCGGTGCGAAACAGTTTTTCTGTCTGGGGAGTGTGTGGGGCTGCGATGACGGTGAAGTCACTCAAGGCTAACAAGTCGTTCAGGCGGTCGACGTTCCAGACTTCCTCCACGACGCCGGGAATTTCTGTTGCGATGGGATCGACGGCGTATACCTGCATGCCAAACGCTGCAGCGCGACGACAGATTTCTGCACCGATGGAACCGGCTCCGACAACGCCGAGCGAACAATCGGAAAGATGCATATGACTGCGATCGACTTCACTGACTTGTCCCGGTCCTGTGACGAAGTCGGGCTTGCCGGCTTTTCCGCCGATGGGTTGCCAGTTCGAATCGGCCTGCTGTCTGATGTAACGGTGCAGATTGCGGGCAAAGCAAAGTACGAAGCCCATGACATGGTCGGCGATGACATCATAAAACAGGCCGCGCATGTTGGTGAGTTGAACGGGGTGCTCGACCAGTTCGGGAAAGACATAATGTTCGAGACTTGCGGTGGGTGACTGGATCCATTGCAGTTTCTCTGCTGGTGCCAGGAGTTCGGGAGTAATTTTACCGAAGAAGGCGTCTGCGTCTTTGATTTCGTCCAGTGCTTCTGTCACATCTTGCGCGTTCACGATGGTTAACTGGTCGGAAACGTCCTGTATGCGGGAGAGGCGTTGGGCGTCGATCGCGGGGTAGATGAGTAGTTTTGTCATAGTTCTGGGAAGTTCGTTTAAAAGTGTTCGATGGTGCCACTGATGATTCGTTCGATACCAGCTTCCGTTTTCAGAATCAGAAAACCGTGATCGTCTATTTCCAGGCATTGTCCTGTTTTCGTCTCGCGGCCTGTATTGACGCGGATCGTTTTACCACTCAGGAGGCAGTATTTGCGCCAGGTCTCCATGAATTGATTTTGTTCTCCCGCGACATCGTAAAGCCGATTCTCGATTCCATTGATGAGATCGATGAGCGTGGTGGTCATCGAAAATTTCTGGCCCGTTGTTTCGTAGAGCGAAGTGCCTGTCTGCTTTAAGTCTTCGACGGCTGAGAGAAATGAGTTATTCAGGTTGAGGCCAAGTCCGATGACGACGAGCCCGGGTACACTGGCTGCGGTTTCGACAAGAATGCCTGAGACTTTTTTGTTCTGCAAAAAGACATCGTTGGGCCATTTCAGCTGCAGCTTATTTTCGGGAAGATGTTTTTCGAGCGTTTCGCAAACGGCGAGCCCCGTTGCCAGTGCGATCAATGGTTGCTGTTCGATTGGAATTTGTATCTGTGCCACATCGACGACGAGCGAAAATGTCAACGTTCCTTCGGGAGACCACCAGGAATGATTACCACGACCGCGACCTGCAGTCTGTTTTCCGGTGAGTACCAGAACGGGTAAATTGACGCCGCGTACTGGCGTTGTTTTTTTGGGAGAGCAGTGTGTGTGCAGGGCCCAGGAATTTGTGGAGGCGAGACTTTCGAAATAGTCGAGATGCTCGATGAATGTTTCCGTCTGAATTGCTTTTAAATCGTCAGCAGTAAACGGCAGCATTCCCAACTCATTTTCAGAAAAGAGATCGAATGATTAAGATTTTTCAGACAAAGCTGCGATCGCCTCTTCCCGGGAATCGAACAATGGCCAGAGCGTTCCGACTTTGATGCAGCTTAAAATGTTCTGCATGTTTTCACAGGCTTGGCAGAAGACCGCCTGACCGCCTGCCTGCTTCGCGCGTTGCAACAGACGAATAATGGCACCGATCAGAATGGAATCGAGATATTCGACCTGATTCAGATCAATAATCACATTTTTGATCTCGGGTGCATCTAACAATCGCAACACTTTGTTGGATTCGATCTGAACATTGCTATATTGAAATTGCAAGGTTGAACCCTGGGGCACCACAATCAGATTGGGTGCAGTCAGCTCTACCTCAAAAATTTCCAAGTTTTCTACCATGATTCACTTCCAGAAGCACACTATTTCAGGAATTCCTGAAATACATCGATCAATTCTAATTATTGAGAATGAAGTTTTTTTATTTCTCTTACAAAGCATAGCTTACTTTCATCCATATTTCAGGTATGGAATGAGTAAGACTCTATAAATATGAGACGATTGTTACAAAGTGTACATCATATTCACTCATGTGATACAGATAAAATAACCTGCAATTCAAGTATTTTAAGCGGGTCTGACTCGGACTGGTAATTTCGGTTGCCTAATGATAAATACCATCACTAGAATAGAAACCTGTTGGGAGAAAAAGACGAATTTATGGCTTTCAAGCAGGTTGCATTCCTTATAATCATACCTACCGAGATAGTCGTCTGAGACAACATGACCGTCTTAATCCAATAATTCCATAAACGAGAGATATTTTACCTTGAATTGGTCGATATAATTAACCAAATCGTCGGTAAAATGATTTGAACAAGCTTCTAGATTGATCTCTCAATATTACTTTTTGAATCGCCTGTATGTCATCTTCTTCAAAATTAGCCTGGAATAGCAGCCCCCGAACTCTTCTGCGTTCAATTTTAATGCTGGATGACAGCGCACACTCCATAGCGCTGGGTACAGCAATCGGGATGTTTATCGCCTTAACTCCCACAGTGGGCATTCAAATGCTGATTGTGATTTGTTTTGCATTTCTGACTCGTCCTTTATTTCGATTTAATCAAATTGCATCTTTGATTACCGTTTATGTCTCGAACCCACTGACCATCGTTCCCATCTATTGGTTTGATTATAAAATCGGGACGTATTACGTTGGTGGATCGATGACTCAGGCTGATTTCGCCAAAATTCTTGAATTTGAAGGCTTCAGCGGATGGTGGGAGACCGTGAAACAACTTCTGCTGGAAGTGGGATCACCTCTGATTATTGGCTCTTTAATTGTAGCCACGTTTTTTGCTCTGGTGACTTATCCAATAATGCTCAGGCTGGTTATGCACTTTCAAAAGCAGACACCGGCTGCCCACCCGGTTGATTCCGAAACTTCGACTGTCATTCCTCATAAACCGGTCGACTCGGAGCAGAATACAAAATCTGCGCATCTTCATTCCAGTTAGGTGTTGAACTCAAGCTTAACTCTCTGATATTAATCAATCACTCTATTGCCTGTCAGATTTAGTCGAGACATAAAGGGGCATCCAATGTCGTCTCCCAAGCCCAAATATGACTGTTTATGTGCGGGTATCATCGTTGCTGATCATGTTTGCCAAGCCATTGATCATATGCCGAAACCGGGAGAGCTCATTCTTACCGATGAGATGGAGCTGACCATCGGTGGCTGTGCTTCCAACGTGGCTGCCGATCTGGCGAGGCTCGACCGGCAGGTTGCTATCGCGGGCATTGTGGGGCAGGATGTATTTGGTCGTTATGTCGAAGAGAGCCTGATCGATTCGGGAGTCCACTGTGATTACCTGATGAAATCAGAGGAATTGCCGACCAGTGGTTCTTTTGTGATTAATGTCAAAGGAGAAGACCGACGTTTTATTCATTCGGTCGCCGCGAATTCTCTCTTTACAGGTGAAACGGTCAAGGAAGAACAGATTCAGTCCAGCCAAATTCTGTATCTGGGTGGATATTGCCTTTCTGAAGAATTATCACCTGAAAACGTGGAAACCATGTTTCGCATTGCCAAGGCGGCTGGTGTGACGACGGTTCTGGATGTGGTGACGCCGCGGCCTGATGACTACTGGAAAATGCTCAAGCCGATTCTTCCTTTAAGTGATTACTTTCTGCCGAATAATGACGAAGGAGAATTAATCACGGGAGAATCTGACCCGATCGCTCAGGCGCGTGCTTTTAAAGCAGCAGGGGCGAACACCATAATTATTACCTGCGGCGGGGAAGGTAGTATTTTGATGGATGATGATCGTACGATTCAATCTGAAGTTTATCCTGTAAATCTCGTTGATGGCACTGGTAGCGGTGATGCGTTTGTCGCAGGTTTTATCCACGGTTTACGTGAGGGGGTCAGCCCGGAAGAATGCCTCAAATTCGGTTCCGCACTGGGCCACAGTTGTGTGCGTGCCTCTGGTGCGACAACGGGTATTTTCAGTCGCGATGAACTGAATGATTTTGTCGAGTCTCATGAATTGCTGATCAAAACGATCTAATCAACGCCTGGATGATCCTTGCTCTATAAAAGGTTGAACCGCTTTTTTCCAGATGAGATAGCCCTCGTGATTCAAATGCAGGCCATCGGATTTGAATAGTTCAGGCTTTGGTTTGCCATCGGTGCCCAACATGGGTTTCCAGACATCGGCGTAATCCAATAATGCATTTTTTGCACATTGTGCAGCGATCTTTTGATTAGCTTTTATCATGGTCTCAGAAAGATTCCAGCGGCTGAGACTGGGTTTAATTGCGATGAAGACAATGCGTGTTTCCGGAAGCGTTTGATGGACGACTTTCACAAAGTTCTGAAAATCAGAGGCCACTTCATCGGCTGTTCGTTTCCGTGAAATATCATTATCACCTGCATATAAAAAGATCTGCCTGGGTTTGTGCTTCAAAATGATGCGATCTGCAAAATGCGTGGAATCGACGATTTCCGAGCCACCAAAGCCACGATTGATTGTTGGTTGATTCGGGAAATATTTTTCCAAATCCCATAATCGAATACTGGAACTCCCGACAAACAGAACTCCCTTTTCCTGAATTCCCTGCTCCCGATCCTGCTGTTCGAACCGGGAAATCGTGTTCTCCCACCGGGCAAAATCGTGCTTTTGTTTTTCCGCTGCCAGACTGGTTAATGAATAGAGACAGAATAAAATCAGGACTGGTGATAAATGAATGACACTCTTTTTCATGATGTTTCCTCGAGGTGAGAATAGAGTAAGGCTTCTATGTAACAATTTTGTATCGCTGTAGTATATGGGTGCTTTAAGTCACTCTTTGTGAAATGGCATCCCAGGCAGACAAGGCATCCCGATTGGCAGCCACATCATGCAGACGCAGGATATCAACCGATTGGCAAGCCAAAGCCAGGGAAACGCCAATCGTGCCTGCCAGGCGTTCTTCCACAGGACGATTGAGTAGTTTAGATAAAAAACGCTTGCGGGAATGCCCAATGAGCACGGGAAAACCCAAGTCTTTCAGATCTTGAATCTGGGATAGTATGTCCAGATTGTGCTCTGCTGTTTTTCCAAAACCGATGCCGGGATCAATCACAATCTGCTCGCGATCAACTCCGGAATCAAGTAATTTTTGAATTCGATCCTTAAACCAGACCATCAGATCTGAAACGACATTCTGATATTCAGGATGGTCCTGCATGGTTTGCGGCGTTCCCTGAATGTGCATACAAATCACACCGGCCTTTGTTGACGCGGCGAGCGAAATCATTTCAGGATCAAATGTGAGCCCGGAAATATCATTGATGATGATTGCACCGGCCTGGAGCGCCTGCCGAGCCACCTCTGCCTTTGTGGTATCGATAGAAATGGGGATCTGTATTTGTGCTGATAAGGCTTTGATGACGGGAATGACTCTCTTCAGTTCTTCTTCTACCGTAACCGGCTCTGCTCCCGGACGGGTCGATTCTCCCCCCACATCGAGAATGTCAGCACCATCCTCTTCTAACTGCAATCCTTTTTTTACAGCAGCAGCGAGATCAGAGGCTTCTCCTCCATCAGAAAAACTGTCGGGAGTCACATTCAAAATTCCCATCAGGAGCGGCAACCGCTTTAAAGGAATGAATGAAGAACCACATTTCCAGAAGGGCTGATCTTCTGAGGGTTTGATGGGAGAATTATTCAATGGCAAAGTCAGTCAACGATCTACAAGAAAATGGTTGTTTCGGAAAGTTTTACATCTACGAACCCGGTTTTACTCCGCGACCCCGACAGTTGCAAGGATATTGGCTGAAAGTACTTACTACTGAAAAATTATCCTGATTTTCTATACGCGAACAGAACTCTGTTTACTTCCTTTCTTTCGAATTTCTGATTCAAAATGATTGCAGAATCATAATTCACATACCTAATCAAATGTAAAGTTGAGCATGATTCAATAACATCGGAAAAACCATCCCAATCGTAACACTTCAGGATATAGAGGATTTTTAGAGAAACTTATTTTTTTGTATTCCCTTTACTTTGACAACGTAATTCGTTCTGGTATTGTAAACAACGTATTTGTCGTAACCGGCAAATCTTACCAAGCTAGAAAAACAGACCTGTTTTTCCCTAAGTACGTAGGCTTAGGGACATCGTTGAAAGATAAGCTCAAGTGGCTTAATTTCAGCGAAGTGGAACCACTTTATTTAATGAATCTCAGGAGTACACCATGATTCAAAAAGCTGTCACACTCTCAATGATTGCTGCACTGACATTATTGTCTGCATCATTCAGCTCATCCGACGCAGAAGCTGGTTTATTGAACCGCTGCTGCAAACCAGAACGCGTTAAGTGCTGCAAGCCAGTTCGTACACGTTGCTGCAAGCCAGTACGTACACGTTGCTGCAAGCCAGTTCGTACACGTTGCTGCAAGCCAGCTCGAGTTCGTTGCTGCAAGCCAGTTCGTACAACTTGCTGCAAGCCAGCTCCAGCTCCTGTATGCTGCAAACCAGCACCAACTTGCTGTGCACCAGCTCCCAAGTGCTGCACTGCCGCACCAAAGTGCTGTGAAGCATCACCTTGCTCAAGCTGCTCACCAGAAAAACCTGCTGCTGCAGCTCCTAAGAAAAAAGCACAAAACGCACCAGCTCCTCCAAAGAAAGCTCCAGCACCTGCTCCTAAAAAAGCATAGTGTTGTCTTTCCGACAATAACACACTTCGAGTGTGTGATAGTCTAAGAGCTATGGTAAAACTGAAATGGCCCCCATTGCCTTGTGCAATAGGGGCTTTTTTTGTGTTACGTCGGTAAGATTGAATATCGCAAGAGTACGATCATTTGAATCTTGATTTTCTGGCGAGAGGCTGTGAAATCCTTGACTCTCGGGGCTCAAAATGATCCCTCAGGCCGACTTAGCATAGGGAAGATCCGATTCGGGACCTTCTTCAGCACCTATGCTATTGATTAACTTCTCCAGCTTGGGAAGCATTTTCTCTCCCTCGCGAGTCAGTTGATAGAACACTCCGGAGTCCCGCCCAGAAATCTGAAATTTCAGTAAATCGAAGGCTATGAGTTTGCCGTGAATACGAGGCAGGCGCTCTTTCACGACTCCAGAGATATCATTCTGACGGATAATCCATCCGTCAAACTCTGGATTTTGGGATTTGGTCTGAAGTTGTAGCTGGCTGTAATGGCTCAGTACAAGGCACCATTCTGGATTTTCCATCATCTGTTCTAGTTCAAAGTCGATCATACAAAAACTATCGACCTTGCCCGAAAACCAGTCGCACGGAATTTTCTCTGTCGACACGACCGACATAACAGGACTTCTATCTCACCTGTTCAGAGGAAAAATTCAAGAAAAAGGCTCAAGAACCGGGAGCAACTTGCGCATCAGCGAAGACGTCATAATCCTTATTTCTGTTCAATCTTCTGTAGACTCCAACATACACAGAACTCGTCATGAATGGGGCACAAGAGTTTAGATGGGTTTTACATATTAGTTTTCGAATCTGAGACTTCACCTAAAGCTGCGTTCAGGGCATTTGTCATCTCAAGATCATGTAGATGATCCCGTGTATAAATTCGAAATATCAAAAAACTGACAGGCAAAGCGCGAAATAATTCATCATCATTGAGTTCCTGGGTCTGTTCGGTACCCGGATCCAGTAGAAAATTTTGACCGCCGGCAGGTAGTCTTCCACTGGGGCGATGATAATGTCTGGCGATATCGATTTTAAGTGGGATCTGCTTTAAAGTGTCTGGCAATTTAGAACGCACGCGTTTTTCCATTAAATCTGGTTCAGAAAAGATTGACGTATGAACTGCGGAACCAGAATGAAAATTGATCGACCTTTCACAGGCCATTTTCCATTCAACATTACGAGAAAGTATTTCCTGCCAGCGTTCTCCTAATTTCCGGACGTTCCCATCAGGACTTTTCTGAAACCTGCCGACATCCACCAGAAAAGAGGATTCGGTCAAACCGAGATAATCACCCAGTTTCTCAAGAGGATTTCCCTGAAAAAGATGTTGCATTGTATCCGGAAAGATCTCTTCCAGAGCCAGATCGAGAGCACGAACGGTACGGTGATAATAAATTGTGCGAAACAAATTTGCGCGGGTTTCAATAAAATTCACTAATGTCGGTAAGCCCCGACCATGAATTGTGAGCCCCTCTGATGTAAAAAAACTGTAATGAATCAATCGGGAAACATCGACAGCCCGGATGTTATAACCTGACATATAAGCATCTCGTAGAACAAAATCCATATTGTCGACCGTATAAATCCCGCTGAACATGGCCCGCAATTTACAAAGCCAGTCCGGATTGCCCTGCTCACTTTCAGCATCGCCGGCGGGTCTGCGAATCAGCCAGCCTATCTGTTTGGGATCCAGCTCTTCCAGAGCGTTCAGACGACCGTTTGGATTTCTGCGAATTCCGCGAATCAAATCTCCCAGTTGATGCTCAATAATGTGAGCACCAATGTCTTCATGTGTCAGATCGTATTGGTCCAGATAATGATCATCAAAAAAATGCCCGAACGGACCATGGCCCACGTCATGTAATAATGCGGCAAGCCTAACCAGACTCTCGACATAAGGTAAGGAAGGGACGTTTCTGCATGCGGTGTTCAGAGAATCATACCAGGCATTAATGGCAACCGATGACAGATGCATTGCCCCAAGCACATGCTGAAACCGCATATGCTCTGCAGAAGGAAAGACCCACCAGGCAGTCTGTAGCTGATGAATGTGTCTTAGCCTCTGCACCCAGGGATGGTCTATGATTTCCTGTTCAGAGACTTCTCCTTCAGAAATCCCCGTTTTTGAAGTAAAGGGGATGTATCCATGAATCGGATCATGCGTCAAACTTTCGGAAATAAAATCGCGTACCATTTTCTCACTGTTTCAATTGCATTATAGTGCTAGCAGAGTCTGAACAGGTTTTCATAATTTCAAATCTTGTTACAGTTTAACTACTTATGACTTTATCTCATCTTCCAAGCCGACTTCACTATCAAACGCATCATCCAAAGAGATGCCGACTCTTGCGGCGTTTGGAGATCATTGCGATCATCATCGGACTGATTTCCACTGTTATTCTACATGGCTTGCTGAAGATTACCACCATCGTGCATTGGGAATTAGGGGCCACCATCGTTCTCGCGATGTTCTACTTCACATTGAGTCTACTAATCCGCTATGTGTGGAATCTCTCTCGAAAAGAATTTCTCAAGCAAAATCTGATCTATCTGACAATTTCCGGTTTATGGTTGCTTGCCATTTTGGTCATTCTGATCATTCACGACCTGATTCCCAAATCTCCTGGTCGGCTGGAATTGATTCTAGATGTCTCAGAAATCTGTATCGTCCTGCGAGGACTCTATGAAACGATTATTTTAATTCGTCGCGTTTCATCCCGCGGCTGGAATCCTGCCTTAATTGTTGTTGGTTCCTTTGTGGTTTTAATTTCCATTGGAACGATCTTGCTGATGTTTCCCTCGGCACGTGCACAAGATCCTGCTGCGACAACGACCCAGGGGGCTCCTTTTCTAGTCGCATTATTTACTTCCACCAGTGCCAGTTGTGTCACAGGATTGATCGTCGTTCCCACGGGGACCTACTGGAGCAGAACCGGACAGACCATCATTATGTTTCTGTTTCAAATTGGTGGGTTAGGAATTTTGACATTTGGTGCTTTCTTTGCCGCCGCTTTTGCGAAGACGATGCAAATCCGTGAGAGTGTCACATTCAGTGAGATGCTGGAATCTCATCAACGGGGAGGCGTGAGACGCTTGCTGTTGGCGATTCTGGGAATCACCATCTTTACAGAACTCACCGGTGCATTCTTTTTGTCAGGCCTCTGGCCAGAACTTCCCTGGCATGATCGTATCTATCACAGTTTATTCCATTCGATCAGCGCCTACTGTAACGCAGGTTTCAGTTTGATGAATAATAATTTAATGGGCATGGGAGATCATTGGCAAATCTCGATAGTCATGCCGGCCTTAATCATCATTGGTGGTCTTGGATTCGTAGTAAATTATAATTTTTTGCTGTATGGAATTACCCATTTCTCAAACATGACGGTGCGAAAACCGTTATTCAATCATCCTACTCAAAAAGTCAGGCTTACGATTTCGTCACGCCTTGTATTTCTGTCAACGATCTTTCTGCTGGTCGGAGGCACCCTTGGACTCTATCTACTTGAGTCAATTCATCCGGAAAAAGACGTTTCTTCCTGGGAGTTATTAAATTCGGCCTGGTTCCAATCTGTTACATTCAGGACAGCAGGTTTTAATACTGTTGACTTAGGGGCCTATCAACCACAGTCGAAATTATTTGCCATTTTACTCATGTTTATCGGAGCCTCTCCCGGTTCAACGGGGGGAGGTGTCAAAACGGTTGTCATTGCCCTGGCACTACTATCCGTCTGGTCGCTCCTCAAAGGTAGAGACCGTGTCGAAATTATGGGCCGCACAATATCCAGCACTTTGATCAACCGTTCTTTAACCATTATCTCGCTCGGCATCCTGGTCTTGATGTCTTCTACGCTGCTAGTTGTATTATTCGAAAACAGACAGGACATTTTTCTGGATCATTTGTTTGAAACGACTAGTGCCTTCGCCACAGTGGGAGTGAGCACGGGGATCACATCTGAGTTAACAGCTCCTTCGCAATGGGTCATCATGATTACCATGCTCATTGGAAGAGTAGGACCACTTACGGTTATGATTGCACTCTCTAATCGCGGCCCTTCCTATAATTATAGATACCCGGAAGAAAGCATCCACTTAGGTTAAAATATGATCTAAGAAAATGAAAGATACAGCAATACTTAAGACCATTTCATCATCTGTGGGAGAAACGATCCAGTGATAAAAGTAGCAATCATCGGGCTAGGACGATTTGGAACAGAACTGGCCAAGAGTCTGGGAGCCAGCAAAGTAGAAGTCATTGCGATTGATAATTCTGACAAGCTGGTCAACGTAGTCAAAGATGACGTCGCCATTGCCGTCCGTCTGAATTCCACAGATGAAATGGCACTCAAGAGTCAGGAAATTGACAAAGTAGATGCCTGTGTCATCTCGATTGGTGAGAACTTCGAAGCAGCCTTATTAACGACAGTGATTGTCAAAAAACTGGGCGTCCCCAAAATCATCTGCCGTGCTCAGTCAAAGTTTCATGCTGAAATTTTCATGCAAATTGGTGCCACAGATGTGATTCAACCTGAAGTGCAGGCGGGAGCACACCTCGCGCGATTGCTGGCGAACCCCCATCTGGAAGATTATCTGCAGGTGGGTGATGGGTATACGATGATTGAGCTTTTAGTACCGCATGAATTTGTGGGAAAAAATCTGACCGAACTGAGTCTTCGCTCTAAATACTCGGTTAACGTCGTCGCCATCCGAAAACGAAATTCCGAAGAAGTAGAAAAAGCAACGGACAAGATTTATACGACCGATTGCGTTCCACATCCGGATTATCAGATTCAGGAATCGGACATCTTATTAATTATCGGTACGGATCAAGATCTGGCACGACTCCCTACCAGCAATACTTAATCAAAGTTGCAGGTGATTCTACTCTGACAGTGTAATCCGCTCTCTTCTCACAAAGGCAGAAGAACCAGAGGGAGTCCGAATTGAAACCTCGGCCTGAGATGTAAGACTAAGCCCAATCCCTGGATCGTTCGACTGCTTTCTGCCAGCGCTGATACAAGTGATCGCGTTTTGTTGACTCCATCGCTGAATGATATTCCGCATCAAGTGCCCAGTTTTGGGTGACTTCCTCCTGATCCTGCCAAAACCCGACTGCCAGACCCGCCAGATAGGCGGCTCCCAAAGCCGTCGTTTCATGAACAACGGGCCTTTGAACCGGAACATCTAACATGTCTGCCTGAAACTGCATTAACAAATTGTTGGCAGCAGCGCCGCCATCCACCTTCAGAGTTTTGAGCTGAATCCCAGAATCCTGTTCCATCGCGTGCAAAACATCACAGCTTTGATATGCCAATGATTCCAGAACAGCGCGGGCAATATGCTCCTTTGTCGACCCCCGGGTCAAGCCGATGAGAGTGCCGCGGGCGTTTTGATTCCAGTAAGGTGCCCCCAATCCGACAAATGCGGGCACAAAGAACACATCGCCTGAATCCTCGACTTGCGCTGCGAGTTCTTCGACTTCAGGTGCTGACTTGATGATTTGTAATCCATCGCGTAACCACTGGATTGCAGCTCCTGCAATAAAAACAGATCCTTCCAGACAATAAGTGACTTTTCCATTAATGCGCCACCCAATCGTGGTTAACAGTCCATTACTGGAAGGGACTGGCTCTGCGCCTGTATTCATTAACATGAAACAACCAGTGCCATAAGTATTCTTGGCTGCGCCCGATTCAAAACACCCCTGACCAAAAGTCGCCGCCTGCTGATCACCGGCGATTCCTGCAATTTTAATCGGTGCCCCAAACAACTCGGGTGCCGTCTCTCCATACACTTCACTCGAATCTTTCACTTCCGGCAACATACAACGGGGAATGTCGAATACCGCTAACAATTCGTCATCCCAGTCATGAGTATGAATATTGTAGAGCAAAGTCCTGCACGCATTACTCGGATCGGTGACATGCACTTTCCCACCAGTCAATCGCCAGATTAAAAAAGTGTCGATCGTTCCCACTAGAATCTTGCCAGCCTGGGCCTGACTTCTCAGACCCTCAATTTCATTCAACAGATACTCAATTTTGCTGCCGGAAAAGTACGCATCGAGGACCAGACCGGTTTTCTCACGGAATAATGTTTCATAACCCTCCGCTTTGAGTTGATCGCAGCGTCCAGCCGTTAATCGGCTTTGCCAGACGATGGCATTCGAAACCGGCTTTCCCGTCTCACGATCCCAGAGCACAATCGTTTCACGCTGATTTGTGATTCCAATGGCGGCAATGTCTGCAGGCTCGGTACCTGACTGCTGGATCACTTTTTGAGCTGTTGCTAACTGGGAATCCCAGATGGCATCCGGATTATGCTCAACCAGTCCCGGAGAGGGAAAAATCTGTTCGAACTCTTGCTGCGCGGTTGCTTCGATCTGCCCCTGATGGTTAAACAAAATGGATCGGCTGGACGTCGTTCCCTGATCGAGGGCCAAAACATATTTTGTCATCTACATCTCCCGGAGTTGGATACGAGTGAATGGATTTCTTGTAAAGATTGTTGCTGCCTGATTATCTATTATCTTCACATTAAGTAAACCACTCGTAGTTCTCAAGGAAATCTTGTGATTTCTTCTGAATCAAGAAACTGTTGCTTATCACGGCGCATAAAAAAACTGATGGCAAGAGAATTCATTTCTCGAGCCATCAGTCAGTCACACTTTAAGTACCTCCTGCAAAGTACCAGTGTTTTCAAATATCACTTTTCAGAAACTAAGGCTCAGTGATAAGCCTGCATACCATGTTCGGAAAGGTCCAGACCCTTCAATTCGTCTTCTTCGGAAACTCGGAGTTGTTTAATCACTTTCAAGATTGAGAAGAGGGCAAACATGGTTACAAAAGCGTAAACAGGAATCACAACAGAACCCAGAATCTGGACTCCCAGGTTATAGTCACCAAAGATGCCGGTGGCAACTCCACCCCAGATGCCGCAAAGACCATGCACGGGGAAAGCACCGACGGGATCGTCGATTTTCAGTTTTTCCAAGGCAAGAATTCCAAACACAACAAGTAGTCCTGCAATACCACCAATGGCGATTGCTTCGATATTAGTCACGCTGTCACAGTTGGCAGTGATCCCCACTAATCCTGCCAGCACACCATTCAAAGCCATCGAAATATCTGGTTTTCCATACATGAGCCAGCCCAGAATCATGGCTGCCACACCGCCGGTAGCAGCGGCTAGAGTGGTATTTGTCGCAATTAACATCACAGCATTCGTATTGTCTGTTCCACCGAATGCCAATTGACTACCAGGGTTAAACCCGTACCAGCCTACCCAGAGAATGAATACTCCAAGAGTAGCCTGTGCGATATTATGCCCGGGAATAGGAGCTGATTTTCCAGCTTTGAATCGTCCAATTCTTGGTCCTAATACAATGGCACCCGCCAGACCTGCAAATCCACCTACGGCGTGAACAACAATGGAACCAGCAAAATCATAGAAGCCCATTGCGTCTAACCAACCGCCGCCCCATTTCCAGTATCCACTAATCGGGTAAATAATCCCTGTCAATACAATACTATAGATCAGATAAGAGCTGAACTTCATACGCCCGGCGACGGCTCCGGAAACAATCGTAGCGGCTGTCGCTGCAAAGGCGACCTGGAATAAAAAGTCGACTTGGGGATGTAAAACTCCGGGACCGGGATCTCCTGCCTCACCAATCCCAAACTGGGCGAAGCCAAAGTATCCATTACCACTATCACCGGGATACATCAATCCATATCCGACCGTATAATAGATTAAAACGCCAGCACAAACATCCATGAGATTCTTGAAGAGAATATTGATTGTATTCTTGGAAGAGTTAAATCCTGACTCAACCATTGCAAAACCGGACTGCATAAACAGCACGAGAACTGCACATAGAAATAACATACTGTTATCGAGTGCATAATATAGTTCAGACAATGAAAGTTGAGGAGCTTCTTCCTCTGCTGCAGATGCTTCTTCAGTCGCTTCGGCTGCCGGCTTCTCTGCGGTTTCCGCCTCGTCAAAAGCCAAAGTCGGTTGTGAGAACGCTAATAAAACGACCATAGTAGCCGTTAATCCTGTGAGCGCATGTTTCCAGTTCATTTTTGATACAAACCTTTCCCGGAGTCTAAATCACTCGATGTTTTACTTGTTGCTTCCAGATCTAACTAATCTGATAAAGACCCCTAATCACCATTCAATAAGTTGAGCACTTTTTGGTGAAAGCTCACAAAGCAAAGAGTGTGCCTCAATACTGTTTCCGGAAAGGTACTATGCTCTTATCATGTTTAATTTCAGTATCTTATGGCTTCACATAATATATTAATCTGGAGAAGATTCGGCATTGGCTTCGCTTTCTATTGCGGGTTATTCGGGCAACAATATCTGGACCTGCCTTTCAATTAAGCACGGGATTTCCGTTTCTGAACTGTGTAATCTTAGTAATCTTTGACGTGTGAAATCATGGCTCCCATTCTCATCGACGACTTTCAGTTCAATAAACCGTACGATCATCTCGCGCGCCAACTCAGAGAATTGATCCCTGTCCAACATAGGGCAGAGACCAAAACCGGTCAGAGATTTCTTTCAGATGAGTCGCTGCCAACTTGGCAGTCCCATATCACAATCTGAAAGAAGAAGATTTCATAAATCATTATATATCTGTCTCTTACAGACTGTGATTTCAATTGGCATGATGATTGCTTTTAGAGGCTGTGATGGTCGGGGTACAGGTATGACCCTGCCAACTTTGTTGTATAACACCTAACGTACTCACACGCCGACCCGCATTTGATTTGCAGATAGAGTTAATCGTGTGAGATATCATCGTGGTCATGGACAAATTTATTGGCCATTATTGCTGGTTGAGGAGAGACTGTGGCAAAACTTTTAAGCTTTGACGAAGAGGCCCGGAAGAGTTTACTGGCAGGCGTTGAGAAATTATCGCGCGCAGTAAGCAGTACGCTTGGGCCGCGAGGACGAAACGCTGTCTTGGACAAAGGCTGGGGAACCCCCAAGGTAACCAAAGATGGTGTCACCGTAGCAGAAGACATCGACTTGGAAGACCCATTTGAAAACATGGGCGTCCAGTTAGTAAAAGAGGCTGCCTCCAAAACGAATGATGTTGCCGGTGATGGTACCACAACAGCAACCGTTCTGGCAGAAGCCATCTATCGGGAAGGATTGAAGTACATTGCTTCGGGAGCAGATCCGATGGCACTGAGTCGAGGCGTTCAAAAAGCCGTTGATGCAGTTGTCGAACAGATTGGAAAAATCTCCAAAGAAGTAAAAGGGAAAGATAAAAAAGCAATCGAAACGGTAGCCACCATTGCTGGAAACAATGATCCACAAGTTGGAAAAATTCTGGCAGATGCCCTGATGAAAGTCGGAGCCGATGGTGTGATCACCGTGGAAGAAGGACGTGGAGTTTCAACAGAAGTTGATCTTGTTGAAGGGATGCAGTTTGAGCGAGGATTCCTTTCTCCTCACTTTGTTACTGATGAAGACCATCAAACCTGTGACTTCGAACGAGTTCGTGTTCTGATTTACGAAGAAAAAATCAGCTCTGCTCAAGTACTGGTTCCACTACTGGAACAGGTTTCCAAAGATGGTTCTCCGCTTTTGATCATTGCCGAAGACATTGAAGGCGAAGCGCTGGCAACATTAGTTGTTAACAAGCTGAGAGGCATTATTAAAGTCTGTGCTGTCAAGGCCCCCGGTTATGGTGATCGCCGCAAGGCAATGCTGGAAGACATTGCCGTATTGACTGGCGGAAAAGCGATTTTCAAAGACCTGGGAATTAAACTCGAAACCATTGAATTGAAAGATCTTGGTCAAGCCAAGAAGGTTCATATCAGTACTGATAATACCACGATCGTCAGTGGTGGTGGAAACAAAGCCGCTGTGAACGGTCGTGCTGAACAGATTCGTGCAGAAATCGAAGTGACAGATAGCGAATATGATCGTGAAAAACTGCAGGAACGTCTGGCAAAATTAGCCGGCGGTGTAGCACAGATTAATGTGGGTGCTGCTACTGAAACTGAAATGAAGGAACGAAAAGACCTGATCGATGACGCACTTTCTGCAACTCGTGCTGCCATTGAAGAAGGAATCGTCCCAGGCGGTGGAATTGCACTTTTACGATCCGCAAAATCGCTCGATAGTTTAAAATTGTCTGGCGATCAGAAACTGGGCGTTTCGTTAGTTCAAAAAGTTCTTGAAATGCCTTTGCGGGCCATTGCAGAAAATGCAGGTCTCGATGGCTCTGTCGTTTCCAACCGTGTCAAAAAAGACAAAAGCAATTCTTATGGCTACGATGCTTTGAATGATCGTTATGGCGATATGTTCGATTTTGGTGTGGTTGATCCCGCTAAAGTTGTACGCTCTTCTTTGCAGAATGCAGCCAGTGTTGCCACTTTGCTCATGACAACGGATTCCATCGTCGTCGAAGAACCTAAGGATGAAGAAGACGATCACCATCATGACGACCACCACGACATGGGTGGCATGGGTGGCATGGGAGGTATGCCCGGAATGGGTGGTGGCATGCCTGGAATGGGTGGCGGTATGCCGGGCATGGGTGGCATGCCTGGAATGGGTGGCTTCTAGTGATACCGGGCATCCTATCCGGGATGACCACGAAGCCCTGACTCACTTTGCTTTGTAACAATCAACATCGTTTTTTTCCGGGAACTGATCCTGGATTCACATATACAACAAGACTAACTGGAATAATCGGGAGTTAACACAATGGAACTGAATCCCCTTGATGACCGTATCGTTATTGAACCCAATATTGCCGAAGAAACAACCGCCGGTGGTATTGTTCTTCCTGACGCTGCTCAGGAAAAACCCCAGAGCGGCACTGTTGTCGCTGTCGGACCTGGACGACTTCTGGAAAGCGGCGAACGTTGCCCGGTTGCCGTCGAAGTCGGAGACGAAGTTCTCTACGGTAAATATGGCGGAACAGATATTGAAGTCAGTGGCAAAGAAGTAAAGATTTTACGCGAGAGTGATATTCTTGCCAAAATCATCAAATAAAAATTGAATTGTTATCGGAGCATCAGACAGACTTTTCAATCGTTAACTGCGTTTGAATGTCTGTCTACCTGAAGAATCCAATCCAAACAACATAATCACGCAGGGGTGAACGGAGAAATCCGATCAATTTTTCGTTCCTGTTAAACAGAGGAGTTTATAAGCGTGGCAAAGCAACTATTATTTGAAGATTTCGCACGTGCCAAGCTTCAAAAAGGCGTGCAAACCATCAGCAAAGCTGTAGCAATCACAATGGGTCCCACAGGGCGCAACGTGATCATCGACAAAAGCTTTGGAAACCCATTGGTAACCAAAGACGGTGTTACAGTCAGTAAGGAAGTTGATGTTGAAGATCCTTTTGAAAACATGGGCGTAAAGCTGGTTAACGAAGTTGCTTCCAAAACCAGCGACGTGGCCGGTGATGGCACAACAACTGCCACCGTTTTAGCTCGCTCAATCTATCAGGAAGGTTTACGAGGATTATCATTGGGAGCCAATCCGATGATTGTTCGCCGTGGAATCGACAAAGCTGTCGATGCAGCCGTGGCGGCCATTGAAGATCTCGCAAAACCTGTCACAGCAAAATCGGAAATTGCCCAGGTCGGTGCGATCTCGGCAAACAACGATTCTGTCATCGGTGATTTAATTGCCGATGCCGTCGAAAAAGTGGGTCGTGATGGAGTGATTACCGTTGAAGAAGGCAAAGGGAATGAAACGACCCTGAGCTTTGCTGATGGGATGCAGTTCGATAAGGGATACATTTCCCCTTATTTTGTAACCGACACCGAAGGCATGAAGTGCATTCTTGAGGATTGCTACATTCTGATTCATGAGTCAAAGATTTCCGCTTTGCGGGATCTGGTACCACTGCTGGAAAAAGTGTCGCAGACCGGTAAACCTTTATTGATTATTGCTGAGGATGTTGAAGGCGAGCCTTTAACTGCTTTGGTCGTCAATAAATTACGAGGCGTACTGAATGTCGCTGCTGTGAAAGCTCCTGGTTTTGGTGATCGTCGTAAATCCATGTTAGCCGACATTGCCGTGCTGACTGGTGGTACAGTCATTTCTGAAGATCTGGGCATCAAGCTGGAATCGGTTGAATTGAGCCAGCTCGGTCAGGCCAAGCAGATTGAAATCACCAAAGATTCCTGCACCCTGATCGAAGGTGCCGGAGAAACCGAAGCCCTGCAGGCACGTGTTGCACAGATCCGCGGACAACTGGAAAAAACGGAGAGCGAATACGATCGCGAAAAATTCCAGGAACGGCTCGCCAAATTGACTGGCGGCGTGGCGATTATTTCTGTGGGTGCAGCAACCGAAACAGAAATGAAGCAAACGAAAGCCCGCATGGAAGATGCTTTACACGCAACTCGTGCTGCTGTCGAAGAAGGAATTCTTCCCGGTGGTGGAGTCGCACTTCTCAGAGCTATTGAAGCTGTTGAACAGGTCAAAGGCAAAAACAGTGACGAAAAGATTGGCATCAGTATTGTCGCTCGTGCTTTAGAAGGTCCGATTCGTCAAATTGCAGAAAACTGTGGAACTGACGGTGCTGTGGTCGCTGATGAAGTGAAACAACTTTCCGGTTCCAAAGGCTATAATGCCAATACTGGAGAGTACGTTGACATGTTCAAAGCGGGAATTATTGATCCTGCCAAGGTCGTAAAAAATGCCTTGAAGAACGCCGCCTCTATCGCAGGCCTGATGTTAACCACGCAGGTTCTTGTCACAAACAGTGACGGTACTGAAGGTGGTAAACTGGCTGATGTCGAAGGAAGTGTTCGATAATTTCTGAATTTTACTGAAATTCGCCTCATTGAAATTCGGTATAATTTATATGATATCAGACGGGCCGCCGTAAAATGGTGGCCCGTTTTTTCAGTTCTAATGGAACAGCTGAAATCAGAAATTTCACCAGCGCTGGAATGGTAAATTTCAAAACCTTTAAAGACGAGTTGTGATCAATGGCATCGAAACGCGATTATTATGAAATTCTCGGTGTATCGCGCGAAGAGACCAGCGTTGAAATCAAGAGGGCATACAAGAAACTGGCGCTGGCAAATCATCCGGACCGAAACCCGGGTGACGAAGAAGCGATCAAACGTTTCAAAGAAGCTGCAGAAGCCTTTGAAGTCCTGAATGATGACAATAAGCGCGCTCACTACGACCGATATGGGCATGCCGATTTTGGTGCAGGGGCAAGTGGTAGTCAATTCCATGATGTCTCAGATATCTTCAGTGCATTTGGAGATCTTTTTGAAGGCTTCGGGTTTAAAGGCTCCTCTCAACGGGGCAGAGGCAATCGCCCGCAACAGGGAGAAAGCCTGCGTACGAGTCTCCAGATTGATCTTTTGGATGCTGCTTCTGGCTGTGAACGGGAAATTAATATATCGCGTAAGGAAACTTGTGAAACCTGTCACGGCTCGGGTGCAAAACCGGGTACAGAACCTGATGACTGCGATTACTGCGGCGGGGCAGGACAGGTGGTGCAATCTCAAGGATTTTTCCGGGTTCAGACAACATGCCCGCGCTGCCAAGGTGCAGGCAAAGTCATTTCGGATAAATGTACTGACTGCCGTGGAGAAGGGCGGGTTACCAACGACGCTGCTTTGGACATCAAAGTACCAGCGGGTATCGACAATGGGATGCAGCTTTGTCTGAGAGGCGAAGGAAATCCAGGTTTAAACGGAGGGCCACGGGGAGATCTATATGTTGTGATTAGTGTCGATGAGCACCCTTTGTTCCGACGTCAGGAGCAGGAGCTCAGTTGTCATGTTCCTATCACATACACTCAGGCCGCCCTGGGTGCAGAGATCGAAATCCCGACATTGGAAGGACGACACGAACTAAAAGTTCCATCAGGAACTCAACCTGGTGAAATCTTCCGCCTGAAAGGTCTGGGAATGCCAAATCCACACGGTGGTGGTCGCAAAGGGGACCTGCATGTCATCATCCAGATTGATGTACCGAAGAAAATTTCAGAACGTGAAGAAGAATTACTGCGAGAGTTAGCAGAAGTTGAACATGCAGAAGTTTCTTTACACCGCAGCCCCAATCGAAATTCGTTTCTTGACAAATTAAAAGAATACTTTACACACTCCGATTAACAATGATCAAAGTGTGTTTGTAATAAATGATCCCTTTTGTTTCTCTCATATACAAACTGTTTAAAAGAAGTGCGACAGGTTGGAAGAATGGCAGACATGGAACAGCCCGAAGAAATTCAAAACCAAGCGGAAAACGATCCGGTTAAAGAAAATGAAGTAACTGATGAGTCACCTTCCATGGAAGAACAACTACAGACAGCGATTTCTGAACGTGATGAAGCCCAGGATCGTTTTCTTCGATCACAGGCGGAATTAGATAATACTCGTAAACGCTATCACAGAGAGCTGGAACAATTGCAGCTCTACGCCGCCGCTCCCTTCATTCAAGATTTGTTACCAGCTTTGGACAATCTGAAACGAGCCAGCGACGCCGCAGAAAATGCGGAGCAGGTTAATGATCTCAAACAAGGTGTGGAAATGGTGGCGAAACAAATCCTGGATGTATTCCAGAAGCATAATGTCAAGTCGATTGATGCTTTGGGAAAACCATTTGACCCTAATTTACATGAAGCGCTCCAGCAGTTACCTTCAGATGAACATCCTGCCATGACTATCACACATGAACTCGAACAGGGCTTTATTCTCAATGACAGAGTCGTTCGCCCCACGAAAGTGATTGTTTCTTCCGGCCCTGCAGAGAGTTGATTAGTTTCTCATTGTCTTTTTTGTGAGAAGATGAACGATGCCAACATACGATTATGAATGTTCCCAGTGCGATAATAAATGGGAAGAGTTTCAATCCATTAAAGCCAAACCGCTTAGAAAATGCCCTGCTTGCGGCAAACTCAAAGCCAAACGAGTGATCGGCGCCGGTGCCGGAATCATCTTTAAAGGGTCTGGATTTTACCAAACCGATTACCGTAGCAGCTCTTATAAAAAAGCGGCGGAGGCAGACAGTAAAGCACAATCGGAAAGTTCAAAGCCCAAAAGTGACAACACAGACTCATCTAAAAAGAGTTCCTCGTCTGATTCCTGATTACCTTTGAAATTCTGCCTGAATTGATCTATAAAAGCATCAGACTTTTCAAATGCTCCTCTTTTCGTCTGAGAGTTCGATGATTCAGCCTCAAACATGCCCTATTTGTCGAAAGGTCGTCACAGCAAAAGCAAATGACGCCCAGTCTGCGTTTCCGTTTTGCAGCAAAAAATGTCGCGATGTGGATTTTTTCCGCTGGTCTGAAGGACGTTATGCAATCATTGAGGAACTGGACCCACACATGATCGAGTTGCAACGTCTGGAGCAAGAGGGTGAAGACGAGTAACGTGACTTCACCAAATAACACTCCTACTCTCTCCTCAACTGAAAACTCGGAAAGCCCGCACCACCCTGGTCTCTCTCCTGCAGCACGGGGGACCATTTTTGGGTTGATCTCAGCTTTGGCCTATACAGCCGCCAATATTGCACTGCGTGAGGCTGCCACCGATAACAACGTGGATTGGGCCATTTGGATTTCTGCATTGAAATCGATACCGGCAACCGTCGTTGGTTGGGTTCTGGTAGCCTATCGCGGTTCAAAAGGCCTGCCATCTTTACCTCCCCGGCGGTTGATCATGCCGTTTATCCTCACCGGGCTGGTAATGCAGTTTGGTGGTAATGTCATGTTTCAATGGTCGCTTAGCCTGGGTGGTCTGGCATTAAGCGTGCCGCTCTGCTTCGCAACGCTTCTGACGACAGGTGCCTTACTGGGACGAATTTTTCTGAGTGAAGCGATTACGTCACGCATGTTTGCTTCCATGGTCGTTTTAACAGCTGCGATCGTATTATTAAGTCTGGGAGCCCACCAGGCAGAAGAATCGGTTTACGAGCATATGGAGCACCATACCAACTCGATGGCGACTGTCGCTCTCACCATCTTCGTGGCCTGTTTTGCCGGCTGTGCATACGGTGTCGGCGGCGCAGTGATCCGCGGTTCTGTCCGCGAGAAACTTTCGATTTCAGCCACTTTAGTTTTGATCAGCACGACAGGTTTAGTATGCCTCACAGGCACAGCCTTCTATCGACTTGGTTTTTCAATTTTATGGGAAACGACCGCCTGGCAGTATCTGGTCATGTTGGTGGCAGGTCTCATGAATGCCGTCGCATTTTTCTCTATCGGTGCTGCAATGAAGTATCTGACTGTCACACGTGTGAATTTATTGAATGCTTCCCAAACTGCGATGGCCGCCTTTGCCGGTGTGCTCTGTTTTGGTGAAGAGTTAACGGTCTGGTTATTAAGTGGTACGGCACTCACCATTGGCGGTCTCTTTCTCATGGAAAAAAAGAGACCGACCATTCCGAATAGTACAACAATTGAAACATCCACACCGGACGTGAATCAACAAGAGGTCAAATCAAATGGATAAAGAACATTCTTCACCGGACTGGCCCCTCATTACATCTTCCGTACCAGCCGCCCCGGAATTACCTTACCCGGATATAGACTGCGACTGGGAGGCCCTGCATTGTCAGCCTATCATCGATCCCACCGCCTGGGTCACATCAGATGCCATCGTTACAGGCAGAGTGCGGCTTAAAGCCCACAGTTCCGTCTGGCATCAGTGCGTATTGCGAGGTGATTTAGAATACATTGAGGTCGGTGAAGAGACCAACGTGCAGGATGGATCCATTCTACATACAGATTACGAACATCCCTGCATTCTTGGAAATCGAGTGACCCTGGGACATTCTGCAATTGTACATGGTTCGATCGTGGAAGATGACGCCATGATCGCCATCGGTGCCACCGTTCTCAGTCGTTGCGTGATCGGCAAAGGCGCTTTGATAGCTGCGGGTGCTCTGGTCCGAGAAGGAATTCATGTCCCCCCCAATACACTATGGGCAGGCTGTCCTGCGCGGCAGATCAAGGTACTCACCGATCAACAGCAAGAACGATTAAAGGCAAACTGGCAGCATTACGTTAATCTGGGAGCCGCCAGTTTACAACGATTTGGACGTTTGCATATTGATGCGCTCTCACAGAACTTGTCGACTGAATAGTCATTGGACCTGACCACTGGTTCAGAATTCGTTCCAAAAACCTGCTTTCCGATCCCTTTTTTGCCTCGAAAATGGTCTCTCGACTATGGTATCCTAAGGGTTCGATTTTTCAATGAAACTAATTAACTTCAGGATCATTTCATGAATACCAAACCATCGCAGACTTCTCCTTCAACAACACGTCGTGAATTCATCAAAACGGGATCGGTGGCAGTGGCTGCTGCCTCTACTTTTTCTGGTACCGCTTTTGCGAGTACGCCCCCGTCGGCTGCACTGCAATCCAGTCTGTTTGCAGGTGGAACAGATACGCTTCGTGTTGGCCTGGTTGGTTGTGGTGGGCGAGGAACTGGAGCTGCTGCGCAAGCCCTGGCTGCTGACCCCAATGCCAAGCTGGTAGCGATGGGTGATACATTTTACGATCATCTCGAATCGAGCTACAAAAACTTGAAAAAGAACCCTGTTGCCGAACAGGTGCAAGTTGATGCCGACCATAAATTCATTGGCTTTGATGCCTATCAGAAGGTCATCGACTCTGTAGATGTCGTCCTCTTGACCACACCTCCTCACTTTCGTCCGATGCAACTGCGGGCCGCCATCGAAGCAGGCAAGCATGTATTCGCTGAAAAACCAGTAGCCGTTGATGCTCCAGGTGTTCGTTCCATTCTGGAAACCTGTAAACTGGCCAAAGAAAAAAATCTCTCCATCGTTTCAGGACTCTGCTGGCGTTACCATCAGGGAATGCGGGAAACATTTAAACAGATTCACGACGGCTCAGTCGGCGATGTGATGGCCATTCAGTGTAGCTATAACACTCGTGGTTTATGGATGTTCAAGCGGGAACCAGAATGGAGTGATATGGAATGGCAAATGAGAAACTGGCTCTATTTCACCTGGCTTTCAGGTGACTTTAATACCGAACAGCATGTTCACAGCCTGGATAAAATGGCCTGGACGATGAAAGATGAAACCCCCATTTCCTGCAGTGGAACCGGTGGTCGACAAACTCGAATCAGCAAGGATTATGGCCACACTTTTGATCACTTTGCCGTTGTTTACGAATATGCAAATGGTGTGAAAGGCTTCAGTCGCTGTCGTCAGCAGGATGGTTGTGCCGTCGACGTTTCTGATCACGTCTTTGGAACTAAAGGGCGCGTCGATGTGTTTAAGCATCGTATCTATGACACTAAAGGGAAAAAAACCTGGGAGCATCGTCCGAAAAGCAAAAACATGTATCAGGTCGAACATGATGAATTCTTCAAAAGCATCCGTTCTGGAAATGCACTTAATAATGGTGACTACATGACGAAGAGCACCATGCTCGCCATTATGGGGCGAATGGCCGCCTATACGGGTAAATCTATCACCTGGGAAATGGCCATGAATTCCACAGAAGATTTATCGCCGGCAAGCTATGAGTGGGGCCCCTTACCGGTTCCCCCTGTTGCCATGCCCGGTATCACTGCTTTCAAATAATCGAGAACATGACTTGAGTCTATGAAATTGAACTAAAAACGCTCGTAGATCTCTGCGAGCGTTTTTCTATTCAGGCTGATCTTTGATGTGAATAAGATTACATCGAAAAACTTCCAGATTGTTTATTTTTTCGAAACCTTTTTTAGTACCCCGTGTTTGATTTTACGTACCTTGAAGCAAGTGTCCTGTTTTAGCCTGACAAACATGTAAATCACTTATTTGCAAAGACTTACCATATCAAAACCACATTTCCGGAGACATTACTAATGCGAATCACACATCTTCTTTCCGTAGGCACTACTTTGCTCGCCGTCTGTGCTACCACATTAGTGACTGCTCAGCCCCCTAAACAGGGTGATCAAGGAGACCGACCAGAACGGCGAGAACGTGGTGACCGGGGAGAGAGACCGGAAGGGAGGGAACGCGGCGACCGTGATGGAGGCCCCCCTCGTGAGGGAAGAGGAGGACCGGGTGGCCGTCCTAGTTTTATGAAAATGTTACCAATCATCGTCGTACTAGACGCAAATAAAGATGGAGAGATTTCCAAAGAGGAAATGGAAAATGCAACTGCGGCTCTTCAAAAACTGGACAAAGATAAAAATGGAAAACTAACAGAGGATGAATTACGTCCTAATTTCGGCAGACGCGGCGGTGATCGTCGTGGCCCGGGTGGACCCGGAAACGTTGGTGGACGTGATGGAGATCGTCGCGGGCCCGGTGGACCTGGTGGTCCCGGAAACCGTGAAGGATTCAGTTCAGAAAGCTTCATCAAAAAGATCATGGATAACGATAAAAACAAAGATGGCAAATTGACTAAAGAAGAGCTTCCGGAACGGATGCAGTCCATGTTTGACCGAATTGATACCAATAAAGATAAGGAAATCGATAAAGCAGAGTTGACCAAGATGGCTGAGAATTTTAGCTCTCGAAATCGTTCAGGAGGCAGAAATCGTGGTGATCGAGATTCTGGAAAGGATCGCCCCAAACGTCCTGAATTGGAAAATTAATCAAAGTCTGGATTTTGGTTCCTCACCGCATCTGGTTTTAAGGGTCTCCTTATGCAATTCAAAATGACTGTGTTCGTTTTGTTGATGTTGATTGCCTCAAGCGTTCAGGCAGACTGGATGCGGTTTCGTGGACCAAATGGATCGGGGGTTTCTGATGAAAAACAGGCAATGCCCGTCAAGTGGAGTGATCAGAAAAATCTGAAATGGAAAGCGGCTCTGCCCGGTCGCGGATCCTCCAGCCCGATCATCGTCGGTGATAAAGTATTTATCACCTGCTGGTCAGGTTATGGAATGAATCGGAGTGATCCCGGCGATCAAAAAAATCTCAGACGGCATTTAGTTTGCCTTGATCGAAAGTCGGGAAAAATCTTGTGGGATAAATCGGTCAAACCGGTTTTGCCTGAAGATACCTATACCGGCATGTTTGCTGAGCATGGTTATGCTTCTCATACACCCACTTCTGATGGCAAGCACGTGTATGTCTACTTTGGAAAGTCGGGAGCCCTCGCTTATGATTTTGATGGCAACCAGCTTTGGCAAACTATCGTAGGAGATGAGCTTGATCCTCGCAGATGGGGTTCTTCATCGAGTCCCATTTTATATAAGAATCTCTTAATCGTCACTGCGACTGCGGAAAGTGAAGCGATCGTTGCTCTGAATAAAGAGACGGGCAAAGAAGTCTGGCGTCAGGAATCAACGGGTTTCAACGCAACCTGGGGAACTCCAATTTTAGTTTCCATTAATGACGAGCGAACTGATTTGGTCATCGGCGTTCCTTTTGAAATCTGGAGTCTGAATCCAAACACCGGTAAATTGCGGTGGTATTGTGAAGCGATGTCTACCGAGACGTATTGTTCCAGTGTGATTGCTCATCATGGTGTGGTTTATGGAATTGAAGGGCGCGGCGGTGGATCCATCGCCGTACGTGCGAATGGAAAAGGAGACGTTACCAAATCACATGTGCTCTGGTCAGGTCGCGATTCCAACCGGATTGAAACACCTCTTATTTACCAGAATCGGATTTACTTCTTCTCCAAGGGCATCGCCAACTGTATCGATGCCAAGACCGGCGAACGCATCTTTCGTGGGCGTCTGGATTCTGAAAATGCCGCCGCTTCTGATCAACGCGAGGAGCAAGCGGGAAATCGCGCTGGCGGCCGTCAAGGCAGAGGGGGATTTCGTGGCAGTGACTATTCTTCACCGGTGATTGCTGATGGTAAAATATATTTCACCTCCCGATCAGGTGAAACCTACGTAATCAAGGCCAGTGACAAGCTGGAACAACTCTCTGTGAATCGTTTGACCGAAGACAATGAGGACTTCAGTGCGACTCCCGCAATCAGTGGTGGACAACTCTTTATCCGCTCTGACAGGCACTTGTATTGTATTGCTGAACAGGACAATTGAACCTGATTTTTACTGTGAAGACTCGCCTTGAATCGTCACCACCAGCCTGCGCCCGCCTGCCCGATTGCGATGCTCACAGAGATAAATGCCCTGCCAGGTTCCCAGGCAGAGTCGACCACCGCTGATGGGAATGGAAAGCGAATTACCAATCATCGAGGCTTTCACATGTGCAGGCATGTCATCAGGGCCTTCGCAGGTATGCACATAGGGTAGCGATTCGGGGGCAATTGTGTTGAAAGCCATCTCGAGATCAACGGGAACATCGGGATCCGCGTTTTCATTGATCGACAAAGAAGCCGACGTATGCATGATAAACACATGCATGATTCCCACTTCAATCTGCGAGAGCTCTGGCAATTCGCTGATCACTTCTCGCGTCACGAGATGAAAACCTCGATTGAAAGCCGGTAATCGGATTTGTTTTTGTATCCATGCCATATCAGGTCACTCTCTTCACTCGTGATGAGTTCGATCGGGAGCCGCCTCACACTGTGCTCGCCAACGGAGCCAATGATCGGCCAGGGTGATCGCGATCATCGCTTCCGCGATAGGGACAAAGCGGGGCAATAGACAGGGGTCGTGTCGGCCTTTTGTTTTGATCGTGGTGGGCTGGCCTTGTTTTGTCACAGTTGGCTGTTCGATCAGCAGGCTGCTTGTTGGTTTGACCGCAGCGCGAAACACGAGTGGTTGCCCTGTGGAAATGCCCCCCAGATTCCCGCCGTGACGATTGGAGTCTGTCGTAATTACGGGGCCACCCTCCTCCGCATCTTCTTCGGCAATGAAGTGATCATTATTCTGACTGCCTCGCATTGTGGCACATGCGAAGCCCGAACCATATTCGACACCTAAAACAGCAGGAATACTGAATAAGGCTTTGGCAATGTCTGCCTTCAATTTGTCGAACACCGGCTCACCTAACCCGGCAGGCACATGGCAGGCTACAATTTCAGCCACTCCACCAATGGAATCGCCCTCTTTTCGTACCTGATCAATAAACTCAATCATCTGAGTTGCTATTTGATGATCTGGACAACGTACCGGATTCAAACTGCCATCGGAAAAATGCTCAACCTGATCAGCGGTAATCGAAGCGGGATCAGAAATTTGTGCCTGCAAGTGACCGACTTGAGTCACATATCCCACAATTCGTCCCCCAAAGCCGGCTTCCAGTATTTTCTTGGCAACTACGCCAGCGGCAACGCGGACGTTCGTTTCCCGCGCGCTTGATCGACCACCACCTCGATAATCACGAAATCCATATTTTGCATCATAAGTGTAATCTGCATGCCCGGGACGGTACTTGTCTTTAATGTCGCTGTAATCTTTACTGCGTTGGTCTTCATTACGAATCAAGATTGCCAGGCTGGTTCCCGTGGTGACACCTTCAAAAACGCCTGCCAGAATTTCAGGGTGGTCCGCTTCTTTGCGCTGGGTCACAATCTTGCTTTGCCCCGGTTTGCGTCGGTTCAAATCTACGAGCAGATCTTCCACGCTGAGTGGAATCCCCGGAGGAATACCATCAATAATCACTACATTGCCCGGACCGTGGCTCTCGCCTGCTGTTGTAATCCGAAACGCTTGTCCAAAAGAATTTCCTGCCATACACTGATTGTAACCGAAGGTTCTGGAATTTCATCCTTTCCATGCGGGTCCTGTTGATGAATTCGCCGAGAAGGTAGGAATTGTTCCGAATATTCCCACTTCGCACCTGCAGGAATTGCTCTTCATTGGTTAAAATGACTCTCAAAAGTGATTCCAGCCAATAATTACTCTGTTTAAATGTATCGATTCCCTCCTTCGCGTATCACGTTTCACGGAAAGAAGTCCACTCGTGTCTGATCAGCAACAGAATCAATTTCAAGCCGTCCAGTTATCAGGTTGTATGATTCTGAGTCTGATGATTTTTATGGGTTGTCTGCTGCCTTTAATTTTTGTTGATCTGGCAGAAACTGCTTTAACCAATCTTCATCTCAGTCCACAAGCGGCGATTCTGGTTTTGATTGGCATGATTTTCGGATCTTTGATTAATCTGCCTGTTTCCCGTTTTCCACTCGACCGTGAGGTAAATGTCCCGGTCTTTGAATCTGTGGCAGGCTTGAAGTTAATGCCACAAATGCAACGATTAAGACAAGAAGCGATCATCGCCGTCAATCTGGGAGGATGTGTGATTCCCGTTTTCCTGGCGATCTGGCTGTCGCGATTCATCATCGCTGGTGGACTCACGCCCATCCTCGTCACTTTAACGGGAATGTGTATCAATACTGTGATCTGCTATCGTACTTCGCGCCTGGTCCCTGGCATGGGGATTGCGATGCCGTTCTTCATCCCGCCACTGGCTGCTGTGATAGCGACGTGGTTTGGATTTGCAATCATTGGACCAATCACAGGAGACCTGGGAGTCCACTTTCATCCGCTTTACGCTCCTGTTGCGTTCGTGATTGGGATCTCGGGACCACTGATCGGCGCGGACTTAATGCACTGGAAAGATTTCAAAAAACTGGACTCGCCTTCCGTCAGCATCGGGGGAGCCGGAACCTGGGATGGTATTGTTTTATCCGGAATGATTGCCTCACTTCTTGCCTGATGTGAATTGAGGACGATTCCAACTGATTCCGATCCAATAGGGGTTCGATTTAAATTTCACCATTATTCGATTGGTACTCTGTTGCTGAAACCTATAAACTCTCAGTAGCGGTAAAGGAATGACCAACCTCAGTCATCTGATGACGAACTGAACGCGATATCAATCCATTGAGAGGAAACAGATCTTGGAATGGTGGCAAAATCTATTATTGGCGGGCGTCGGTTGTATAGCTGGTATATTAAATGTACTGGCGGGCGGTGGTTCATTGCTGGTAATGCCCATAATGGTTTTTCTAGGTCTTGATGGTGCAGTCGCCAATGGGACAGCGCGTGTTGCCATATTCGGGCAAAATGTTACCGCCATTGTCGGCTTCCGAAACAAGGGTTTTTCTGACTTCCGCCTCAGTCTTTCTTTGGCGCTCTGCGCACTCCCCGGTACTTTACTGGGTGCATTTCTGGGATCCAAACTCAATAACATCTGGTTTAATCGTGTTTTAGCCGTGGTGATGCTGAGCGTATTGATCACAATGGTCCTGGGCAGACGTAAAAAGAAAAAGCCGGAGGTTGAACAGAAAAAACCAATTACAGAACAAAATGATTCGGATCTAGAAGCTTCGGGCGTTCGAATTCCTCACACAGTGACAGGGCATCTTTTGATGGTACTGGCGGGATTTTATGGGGGATTTATTCAGGCGGGAGTTGGTTTTATCTTAATCGCCATCATGCATGGTGTCATGAAAATCGATTTGGTACGTACGAATATGCATAAAGTTTTCATTGTGGCCATTTACACGATAGCAGCGATAGGAATTTTTGCATGGCAGGGCCGGATCTATTGGACCACCGGTTTGATCTTGATGGTGGGGATGTCCATCGGGGGCTGGATCGGTTCTCATCTAGCAGTCAAAAAAGGGGAACCTTTCATCCGAGCGGTGCTTTATATTGCTATTGTTTGTTTATCGATCAAACTATTATTAACCTAACGTATATAATACATTTATCTGATTGGATCATCTCTGATTCAAGAACATTTTACTCAGCAGATAATCAGGGAAGCGTATAAATATGAGACAAGGAATGCAAAAGATGAAATTCCTGGTTCTGATGGTCCTGCTCGTGGTAAAAATGCCCGCTAGTGTTATCGCAGCCGAACCCGCTGTCCGACCTGTATTTGATGCAGCGCGCTCGTATTCCTATCTGAAAAAAATCTGCCGTCTCAAATCACGTGTGAGTGGTTCCCCGGGGATGGCTGCACAGCAAAAACTCATATCTGAACACTTCAGAGAATTAAAAGCAAAAGTATATTTTCAGACATTTGATGCCCCTCATCCCTTAAATGGAACTCCCGTGCGGATGAACAATCTGATTGTCAGCTGGTATCCGGAAGCAAAAAAACGGATTCTCCTGGCCTGCCATTATGATACACGCCCTTTTCCTGATCGAGATCGTTCACAACCACGGGGCCTTTTTATTGGCGCTAATGATGGAGCCAGCGGTGTTGCTTTCCTGATGGAACTGGGAAACGTGATGCGCGATCTTAAAATCAGTCATGGTTATGGAGTCGATTTTGTCTTTTTTGATGGCGAAGAACTCGTCTACCGTGAAAAAGATCCTTATTTTCTTGGTTCAAAATATTTTGCAAATCAATACAAAACCCAGACAAGGGATTTTGAATATGTGTATGGGGTTCTGCTTGATATGATTGCAGACAAGAATCTTGCGATCTATATGGAAAAAAACAGTCTCAAATATGCACCCCGATTGACCCGGAGTCTCTGGGATGCAGCGCGTAAGACGGGTGTCAGACAATTTATTGCCCAGGCAAAATATGAAATTCGAGACGATCATTTGCCTTTGAACGAAATCGCTCGCATTCCCACTTGTGATATTATCGACTTTGACTATCCCGCCTGGCACACCACACGGGATATTCCTCGAAACTGTTCAGGTACCAGCCTGGGAAAAGTCGGAAAAGTGCTTATTTACTGGCTGCAAAATATGCCCTGATTGAGAAATCCAGGGAGCCGTCTCATTTTTAATCTCCCTGTTTGTATTTACGGAGCCATTTCTCTCTTCATTTTCACATAACGCCAAAGCCAGATACAATTTCCTCTGCTTCTCAGCGCATCGAGTCAAGCGAGAGAGAATGTTCCCCAAACGCAACATTTCCGTTTATTCCAATCAGCTCGATTTTGATTAGAAAGAAATCACTGATTGTCGAATATTCACCATGTTTCCTGTCTGTGTCCGTCTCCAAAATAAACATCATCAAACACGTTTCATCTTAACCTGATTTTGTTAAACTAAGAATCCACAGACGGGAAGACAGGCTTGGTAACATTTCATACTTCAGAGAGATTTTCCCCACCACCGATCAAGGATGCAGAGATTGTGACAGATACGATTCCGGGCATTATCGTTGGAGCCTTCCTGGTTTTATTTGGTGCCGGACTGATTCAACTACATCGCACGTCCTGGTTTAACCATCAACATGATGCGGATATCAGCGACAACGATTTAAAATTCTTCGCGAAACAATATCGCAGGCGAATGCAAACTTCGAGTCTGTTGATTCTGATCGGTTTTCTGATTGTGATCGGCGATGCCCCTTATATGCCCTGGAAAACGTATCCGGCATTATTCGGAGTTTACTGGGGAGGAATTCTGTTAATCGCATTCTGGGTCATCCTGAGCGCCATGGGTGATATGAGTGCGTCTCGGGTCAGGTCCACAGCAATGATCGCGCGAATCCAGGATCAACAACGACTTCTGGAGAAACAGATTATGGACTTGAAGAACAAAAAACAGAATTCAGATGAAAAGCAATCATCTCCGGAAGAGGAACAAAAACAGTAATCGGGCACCGTCTAGTTCTCTATGCTCTGTTTTCCATTTTATTCAGAGTGAGTAGTTCGATGCGACTACTTAGGAAGCAACACGGGTTTTTATTAACTCATCCGATTGTAAACGGTCATAGCCTAACATCTCGAATGCTTTTTGCCAGATCTCGTAGATTTTCTTTTCCTGATCAGCATCCATTTCGTACTTGTTCTGTTTATAAGATTTTTGATCCTTCAAATACGGCTGCACATTCTTTACTAAATCATCAAAACCGGGAAGATTCAGATTCTCGTAAACTTTTCTGAGTTCAGCCACAGGATCTTCTTCGAGGTCTTCAAAACGTACCTCATGTAACTGGCCTTCCGGAACGTTTTTCCGATCCTGCTCATAAACGTCCAGATGTCTGAGATAGATATTCGACATATCCTCTTCTAATTTTTCCATATCAAGAGGAGCAAAGCCGTTATCGCCAAACATGGTCTTTCTGAGATGGAGTGTTGAGTTATAAACTTTGTACGGGTCTCGATAAATGTAAACGAACTGAGCATCAGGAAACATTTTGAGAAGAAACGGTATCCGAAACGTATGAGTGGGAGACTTTAATAAGACACGCTTGTTTTCGCCTCCTTTACAAGTCACTTTTTTCAAATAATACAAAAACGTTTTTTTCCAGGTCGATTCTTCTCTGGGAGTCAGTGCATCTAATTCATAGTAACGATCATAAACTTCTGGTTGATCACTGAAGCCAATCGCAAGATAAGGCGACATCAAATGCAGCAGCATGATAGACGTCTCGTCTTCCTGAGGTAAGTCCCATTCGACGGGCATGTTGTCCATCGGACGTTGTTTCGGTATCAGCAATTTCACCACATGCTTCAGCAGGGACTCTGTCAAAAGAAAGTGAGAGGGAAACAACATCGCTCCCATATTGGGATAGATGAATTTCTCATCCATTGACATCAGATTATGCAGAAGCGTTGTTCCACTTCGCCAATGTCCGATGATGAATACGGGTGGTTCCAATTTTGTCCGATTGATTTTACGGCTGAAAAACAATTTTTCTAATAAGCCGAAGCAGGAATTAGAAATGCTGAGTAACGCGGAAGAAATCAAACGAGATAAGCCTGACCACCGAATTGTAGGACGCAGCCTCATCAATTTGATGAAATTTGTGAATCCAATTCCAGACCAGACGCAAAAGGGGCCTTTGGTAGATACCGTTTTATTTTCCTGTCTTTTTGTCATCTGAAACGACAGTCCTACTCTATTCAACACAAGTCAGAGGGTAGCGCATCAAATTATGTCCGAACTGAGAACGCGTTGATCAATGCAACTTGGCTGAATTGTAAAGTATGTGCTATAAATTATTTCTGAGATTGTATTCTGGAAGGCAATTTTGGTGAACGGCAATTCTGTTGATTTTGTACCTCAAGATCCATTTACCTTGAATTGAACAGAAAATTGTTCAAAGGGTCTCTCATGAACTTCTTTCGGCATCCCATGAGAAAGACTAGAACCACTCTTGGCCCTTAAACGGGATTGACCAAATAGAGCAGATCCAACACTCTGGAAACCGTGCGTCCATACCCTCTAAATTAACTGTTTGCCCCCAATTCTACAATTAACAAGACAGAAATTGTTTTGAATCGTTCTGTTCCTCTATGTTAAATCCAGATAGAGAGAATCAGGGCATTTCTTTTATTTGAGAGACCAAAGAGTGAACACCAGCTTAGTGCTTTGTCAAGCTTGGAATTGAGGGCCAGGAGTGTTGTTTACGTGCTCTGTTGTCGCACTCCCGTGATCTCGATCACCCGAAAATTCAAAAATGACACTCCACTAGTCC
>Ga0055584_100000418_pt1 | contig 40374 bp, 34 predicted proteins | sample OSDHelmetaG_FD_58716 | JGI IMG/M metagenome (GOLD analysis project Ga0055584, IMG submission 58716) | Pelagic marine sediment microbial communities from the LTER site Helgoland, North Sea, for post-phytoplankton bloom and carbon turnover... | ecosystem: Environmental > Aquatic > Marine >...
GACAACGGAATACACCTTAGAAAGGCCGCTGAACTGTCCAACTATGTGGGACCACCTCACGCAAAGTGGGCTGCACGCATCACAACCAAGTTGATGGGGCGATCCGGGAAGCTAGATAAAACACTTCAAGGTTTTTTAGCCAGCTTGGTTAAGTATGTGATCTTGGTGTTTGTGCTTATCGCGGTTCTAAACCAATTCGGGGTGCAAACCGCTAGTTTGATAGCCGTAATCGGTACCGCAGGCTTGGCGATTGGTCTTGCTCTGCAAGGAACCCTGTCCAATATCGCGGCAGGGACCATGCTTATGATATTTCGTCCGATAAAGGCTGATCAAGTGGTCGAGGTCGGCGGGAAAATGGGCAAAGTGGTATCGGTTAGCTTGTTCACCACCGAACTTGCAACGCCAGACAATATTCAAATCATTATTCCAAATGCAGCCGTGTGGGGCAGCACGGTTGTTAACCTGTCGCACCATTCGACACGGCGTGTCGATTTTGTCCTCGGCATTGGATATGACGACGATATGGACAAAGCGATAAGTGTCGTTGAATCCGTTATCGCAGCAGATGAACGCGTTCACAAAGACCCCGCGCCGCAGGTGGTTGTGGGCAATCTAGGGGACAACTCGGTTGATCTAACCATTCGAGTGTGGGCGGATGCCGGGAATTATTGGCCAATCAAATTCGATCTCACGAAAGCGTTTAAGGAAGCGTGCGACGCGAATGGGCTCAATATTCCATATCCACAAAGAGACGTTCACCTTCACCAAGCAGAGTAGTCTTCAGATAAGGGGTCACGCTTACGTGAGCTGCTCGTTGCGTACGAGAAGGTTGCTTTTGCTTAGTAGTAGACGGTAATCGGGCCCCTTTGCGAGGATCACGAGGCCTCTATCAATCCGACGAGCCAACCTTGCCTCTCGTCTTCTTAAGGGTGCTTTGACGTTTTTTGCCGTCTAGCCGCCGCCGCTTTGAGCCCTTCGTCGGTTTGGTTGGTCTTCGGTATTTCGGGGGCACTGCGGCTTCGCGAATTAGCGCAATCAGTCGGTCTTTAGCGTCTTGGCGGTTTAGTTCTCGGGTGCGGAAGCGGTTGGCGGCGATTACGATGACGCCGTCTCGCGTCATGCGTTGGCCCGCCAGTGTTTTCAGGCGCAGGAAGACAGCACTGAATATGGCAGGGCTTCGTCGCGCATTGAAGCGCAATTGAACGGCACTTTCGGTCTTGTTCACTTTTTGGCCGCCGGGACCAGGCGCGCGAATGAACTGCTCCTCAATCTCACTGTCCGCGATGGCGATGTCCGCGGTTATCTGGAGCATGGCCAGCGCTTTGCAGTCACGGTGGCCCTGATTACGGGATAATGCGCCGGCGGTACTGTTTTAGGCATGTTTCAAATACTGGCCGAGCCAATCGCAATCGACGAGCTCCACATAGGCATCAATGAGGCGCTGGGTTATGGGGCCGGGAATGCCGCCTTGGAAGTCGTGGCCGTTAATGCTGCGGATGGGACAAATGCACCAGCTGGTGGACGTGATGAAGGCCTCGTCCGCGGTGGCGGCATCATATAAATCGATATCGGCTTCCTTGCACGGGATGCCGATTTTTGCGGCAAGCTCGATGGCGGTTTCCCGGCTGATACCGGGCAGTACATAACGTTCTTGTGGGGTGAGGACCGTGCCGTCGCGGACGATAAAAATGTTACTGCCACGGCCTTCGGCGAGATTGCCGTTTGTATCGAGTAGCACCGGTTGGGCATCGGGCTGGGTACGTTTGACCTCCAGGTCAGCCAGAATCAAATTCATGTAGTTGCCGATTTTGGCCCGTGGGCTAACCGTATCGGGTGCCGGGCGGCGCATGGACGGCACCACAATGTCGATCCCATCGCGGAAGGCCGGCGCTCTGTCGGTATAAGGGAGCGGGCGGCATTCGACGATGACCGTGCAATCGGGGTAATCCGGATGGATGGCGCGGTCTGCATCGTCGAGGCCGCGGCTCACCCGCTGTGTCACCCAAATGTCCTCGTCGTCGGGCACGGTGGCGAGATTGTGGGCGACGACGGCTTCGGTGGCGGCTTTGAAGTCGTCCTTACTCAACTTGGGTTCGAGCCGTGTGTAGGCCAGCGAGCGGAATAGCCGGTCCAGATGCTCGTCGAGTTTAAAAATGCGATGGCCGAAGGTGCGGGTAGTGTCGTAAATCGCGTCGCCATATTTGAAGCCACGGTCGCGGAAGGGGATCATCGCCTCGCGCTCCGGCACGAGTTCGCCGTTTAACCAGACCACCCATTCGTTTTGAGATACCATTCGATGAACTCCTGTTACCGCCCATACACGCTTTATTTTAGACCTTCTGTGGCAAATCTACCAATCCGGCGTCGCTTGGACTTTCGCGGTCGGCACCTTATAACCGAGTTCATATTTTCAATTTTCTCAGCAGAAAGTGATGGCCGCTATGACCCGTTCGATCCCTAAAATCGATGCCAAAACCCTAAAAGCGCAGCTCCATGACGGCGGTGAAATCGCCTTGTTGGACGCGCGCGAAGAGGTGCCGTACGACGCGCGGCATGTTTTGATGGCCTCGTGCGTGCCGTTGGGGCGGCTGGAAGCGATGGTCGATGCGTTGGTGCCTCGTCGGTCGGCTCGGGTTGTGTGGTGTGACGACGGCGAAGGGCTGGCGGCGCGGGCCGCTGACCGCATGGCGGCGTTGGGTTATGGGGATGTGTCGGTGCTCGACGGCGGCATCGCGGCGTGGGAAGCGGCAGGCTATCGCATCTATAACGGGGTTCATGTGCCGAGTAAGGCCTTCGCCGAAGTGATCGAGCATGAGGCGGGTACGCCCTATATTTCCGCCAAGCAGCTCAAGGAGATGATGGATAGCGGCACGGACATGGCGCTGTTCGATAGCCGGTCTTATGAGGAATATCATGTGAACAGCATCCCCACGGCAATCAGCGTGCCCGGGGCGGAGCTGGTGTATCGCTTTAAGGATCTAGTGCCGTCGCCTGATACCGAAGTGGTGGTTAATTGCGGCGGACGGACGCGCAGCATCATCGGCGCACAAGCGCTCATCAGCGCGGGCTTTCCGAACAAAGTCGTCTCCCTGATGAACGGCACCCAGGGCTGGCATCTGGCGGGCTATGAGATCATTGAAGGCGCCACGGCCGGTGTACCCGAGGTGACGCCGGCGGGCAAAGAAGCAGCGGAAGCGGCCGCCGCTCGGGTCGCCGAACGTGACGGCCTTAAGACGATCGATGCCGCAACGCTTAGCCAATGGCAGGGGGAGGCGGGCGACCGCACGCTTTATGTGCTCGACGTTCGGACCCATGATGAATACGCAACCGGACATTTGGCGGGCGTGAAGCATATTCCCGGCGGACAGCTCATCCAGGAAACTGATCGCCATTGTGGCACCTGGGGCGCGCGGGTCGTGCTCGTAGATGACAATGGGGTGCGGGCCACGATGACCGCGTCTTGGCTCATGCAAATGGGATGGGAAGTCTATGTCCTTCGCATGGATCAAGCCGGTGGGGATTTGGAAAAAGGCGCGTATAGCCCGACAGTGCTGGGCCTGGGCGATGCATCTGCAACATTCCTGTCCGTGTCAGAGGTGAATGAAAAGCTCGCTGGGGGCACAGCGGTTGTCGTCGATTGTGCGATGACCAAACAATATTACGATGGCCATATTCCCGGCGCTCATTTTCTCCTACGCACCTTTCTCGGCGAGGACCTTGCCAAAGTACCCAACGCCGAGATCGTGGTTTTCACCTCGCCTGATGGCGCTCTGGCACAGTTGGCGGCGTCCGATGCGGCGGCGGCCCTATCCACATCGGTGGCCGTGTTGTCTGGTGGCACGGCAGCCTGGTCGGCAGCGGGCCTGCCGCTTGAGCAGGGGGCGACACATATGGCGAGCGAGGCGCTTGATATTCGCTTGAAAGCGCGCGAGCAGGATCAGGATATGGAAGCGGCGATGGAGGAGTATCTCGCCTGGGAAATCGAATTGGTTAATCAAATGGCGAGCGACGACGATCAGCGGTTTCAGGTGGTGGGCGCGTAGGCAGAGGCAGTTACTTCTTTAATTTCTCTAGAAAACTTTCCAGTTCGGCTGTTTCGATAGAGACGGTTTCATCGATTGCGGGAAATTGGCCGCTTGAGGCGGCTTCCTGAAAGGCTGTGATCGCAGCGATCCGTTCTTCTTGAATTTGCCGATGTAGCCGGGCCAAATCACCGAAGGCGCGGGCATGGCGTGGTGGGTCGGGGTTTTCGCCGGTCAAATCTTCCATGAAGAGATACATCACGTCCGCGCCGGAACCCGAGCCCAAAGATATGGTGATGAGGCCCGTGCGTTTGGAAATTTCCGCCATGACCGGGCCGGGGACCACTTCCACCTCGACCAGTGCTGCGCCGGCATCTTCCAACTGTTGAAACTTTTCAAAAAGTGCGAGGGCTTCATCAGCGGTTTTGCCGACTGCGCGCAGGCCGCCTGTCCAAGTGGATTTGCGCGGCACCAAGCCCAAATGCCCCATGACCGGGATATCTTCCTTGGCCAGCATGGTAACGATATCGAGATTGCGCGGTGTGAGAATGGCATCGGCACCAAGCGCCAGGACGCGAAAGGCTTCCCGCAAGACATCGGTTTCGGTGGGGAAGTTTTGGAAGGCGATGGTGGCCGTTAAGAAATTGGTGTTGTTACCTTCGCGCACGACCTCGACGGTGGGCGACGTGCAGACGATCATATCGATGCCGGCTTCCGCGGCGGCGGCGGCCTCGTCGTCGGAGGCCACCTTCACCTGGGTGAATTTTCGATTACCTTTGCCGGCCCTTAGGTCCGCTAGTGTGACGTTTCTCAGCGCCGGTTCGGCGCCCCAAGTGTAGACCCGCTTCATGGCGTTTATTCTCCCTGCGACCGGCCAGTATTGAGGTGACCGCGAAACACTGTTTTATCACAGTTGTTTAGACTGCGTTAAGTCAGTGGATTAGGGCGCGTCACTTTCTTCGCGTTTCATCTCGAGCAGCAGCCATTGCTCTTCCGCCTCGGCTAGAGCGGTTGCTGCTTCGGTGAGTTTGTCCGTGGCGAGGCTGAAGGCATCCGGATCGCGTTCGTACAGGCCCTCTTGGGCAAGTGTCGCATTATTTTCATCGATGCATTTCTGGAGTATCCCCATTTTCGCCGGGAGGGTTTCAAGGAGATGCTTATCGGTAAAGGACAGGCCGCTGTTGCTGGAGGAGGATTGTCTCGTCTTCTCCAGCTTTGGGCTATCAGATCCCTTTCCAGATGGATTTTTCGGTGAGGCTGTCGCGCTCACCTCGGATGCTTCTTTCTGAGCGCGCTGGGCGATCATGTCGCTATAGCCGCCCGCATAGACCACCCACTTGCCGTCGCCCTCGGCAACAACCACGGCCGTCACCACGCGGTCGAGGAAATCACGGTCATGGCTCACCAACAGGACCGTGCCGTCAAAGTCGCTCAGCATTTCCTGCAATAGGTCCAGTGTTTCCAGGTCGAGATCATTGGTCGGCTCGTCGAGCACCAATAGGTTTGAGGGCCGGGCCAATGCGCGAGCTAGCATCAGGCGACCTCGTTCGCCACCGGATAAGGCGCCGACCGCTGTGCGGGCTTGCTCCGGTTGAAACAGGAAATCTTTCATATAGCCAATCACATGACGTGATTGGCCGCCAACCTCGACATTCTGTCCACCGCCGCCCGTGAGTGCATCCTGCAAGCTGATGTCTGCATCTAGGCTTTCGCGCCGTTGGTCGAGGGTCACCATTTGCAGGGTTGGGCCAAGACGCACTGTGCCTTCATCAGGGGCTAACGCGCCGGTCAACATATTCAGAAGTGTTGTTTTGCCGGCGCCGTTGGGCCCGACAATGCCGATGCGGTCGCCGCGTTGAATGCGGATTGAAAAATCTGAAACCAAAGGGGGGCCATCGTAGGATTTGGTGACGGATTTTGCCTCGATGGCCAACTTGCCCGCGCGGTTGCCTTCGGTGGTCGTTAGCTTGACGTCGCCGATGAAGGCTTTTTGATCCCGTCGCTCATCCCGGAGCACGTTAAGGGCTCTAAGGCGGCCCTGGTTGCGCTTCCGGCGTGCGGTGACGCCCCGATTTAGCCAATGCAGTTCGGAGGCGATTTTGCGGTCGAGTTTGTGGCGGTCGAGCTCTTCTTGTTCGAACCAGTTATCGCGCCAGGGCTCGAAGGCGGCGAAGCTTTTTTCGATCTGATGAGTGACGCCCATATTCAGCCAAACGGTTTTGCGTGACAGGTTTTCGAGAAAACGACGGTCATGGCTTACGAGCACCAGCGCGGATCGGCAGTTTGCCAATTCATTCTCAAGCCATTCGATGGCCGGCAAGTCGAGATGGTTTGTGGGTTCGTCCAAAAATAGGATGTCGGGCTCAGACGCTAGAGTGCGTGCCAGGGCGCAACGGCGCGCTTCCCCGCCGGAAAGAGTGGACGGATTTTCCTCACCGGTGAGGCCCAGCTGTTCCAGGAGGTATTGCGCTCGGTAAGAGTCATCCCCAGGTGCTAGTTCTCCTTCCGCATAGGCGAGCGTGGTTTCGTAGCCTGTTAAATCCGGTTCTTGGGGCAGATAGCGCAGGGTGGCGCCCGGGTCCACATAACGCTCGCCATCATCAGCTTCCACTTGGCCGGCGGCGATTTTCAAGAGTGTTGATTTACCTGAGCCATTCCGGCCGACCAGACAAATCCGGTCGCGCTCGGAAACAATTAGTTCGGCGCCACTGAGCAGGTCAGTGTCGCCGAGGCTGAGCGTGATGTCGCGCAGAATGAGAAGAGGTGGGTTCATGGGGTTCTGTAACGCTAGCGGGTCGGTGAGGGCAAGGTGCGAATGAACCCAAGAGGCGAAAGTTGTTGCGCCCTAGGTGCGTTTGGGGCGCAACTCAAACCCAAGCGGTTGCCCGTGTAAGGCTGCCTGTTCGGCGGCGAGGCGTGTGCCATCCCAGTTTACAGCATCAAAGCGCATGCCGTTCATGCCGTCCGTGGCATTGGAGACCAGCCAAACGGCGGGTGCGCGCATTTGATCTGGATGCATCATGTTAAGCCGTCCTGATGCGGTGCCGACGCGCTTTTCTTCCGGTGTGGCGAAGCCCGGCGTGTCACCCGCGGCGCCCGGATTGAGAATATTGACCGTGACACCGGTACCATCCAAATCCTTCATCCAAATTTCTGATGCCATTTCGAGGGCGGCCTTGGACGCGCCATAAGGCGATGCGCCGGGCCGGTTCATGGTAGCCAGTTTGGTGGTTACGCTGACAATTCGGCCCCAACCCTTTTCGATCATATGCGGCACCGCATAGCGGGTCATACGGTCGGCAGCCACATAGTTGGTGTCGATCACGTCCTGGATCACCTCGTCGGAGAGGTTCCAAAATTTCGCTGGTGCGGCGTCCGGCAGAAAGCGGCCAGGATAAGAGTAAGAGGGAAGAAGGCCGGCATTGTTGATCAGGATGTCGAGGCTTCCGAATTGCGACAAGGCGGTGTCCACGATGCGGTGGCAATCCTCGGATTGTCGGAGATTGCCGGCCACGCCTTTGAGGGTCCCGGCATCGGAAAGCGTTGCGGCTTCCTTTTCAACCTGGGCTAAGTTTTTCTGTATGAGGTCGGCGGCGATCACGTTTGCACCCGCCTCTACCAAAGCCAATGCCATTGCCCCGCCGAGCCCTCGCCCGCCGCCGGTAACAATTGCGGTTTTACCGTCTAGCCTAAAATTGTCGGTCATTGTTTTCTCCCCATCCACAGGGCGGACGTTAAGCGTCTGCCGGTGAGGTTTCAAGGCACGTCTGGAGTGTGTCGGGCACGCCGAGATGCTAGACTTTTCTTGCTGAGCTGAACCGATGTCGAAATTTGAGGAGGACCGAGGATGGGTGAAGTATTGGGCATAGGTATGACCCATTATCCAGCCGCATTGGCGCCGGATCATTGTCGCGCTTGGCCTTTAGCGCGTTTTTTGCGCACAGGCATCGTGATCCCGGAAGAGCGCCGGGACCCGACTACCTGGCCGGTAGAAATGCAGACGGAGTGGGCGGATGACCAGGGTGAGGCCGCGCACCGGGCGCACCGGGAAATCATGTTCTCAGGGTTTCGAAAAATCAGGGAAGAGATCGATGCCTTCAATCCCGATTTTGTTTTGATTTTTGCGGATGATCAGTACGAAAACTTTACCGAAACCATTATTCCACCCTTTTGCGTACTGGCCTATGACGAGATTGTCTTCCAACCCTTCGTGCGGATGGGAAAGCGCAAGTTTGAGAATTTATGGGGATTGCCCGATGACACCACTTTTCGAATGCCCGGATGCCATATGGACGGGCGGGCTCTGACCCAGGGCTTGATCGAACGCGGCTTTGATATGCCTTATGCCTACGAGCCCATGCATTCAGAAGGGCTCGGTCATGGCTTTGCGAATACGTTGATGTATCTGGATGTGGATCAAAAAGGTTTCAATTATCCTGTCTTGCCGGTTGCGGTGAATTGTTACGGTAGCTCGGTTATTCGCGAACGCGGTGCAGCAGGCATTGGGGGTAAACGCAAGTACCCCGACGCGCCTGACCCGCCTTCGCCCCTGCCGCGGCGCTGCTTCGAACTGGGGCAGGCGACGGTTGATGTCATCATGGAGAATGACTGGCGTGTTGCGGTCATTGGTTCGTCCGGTTGGTCCCATGCCTTTCTAACGGCGAAACACGATTACTTACATCCGGATCAGGAGGCGGATCACAAAGCATTGGAAGCGCTTAAGGTGGGTGATTACGCCTATTGGCGCGACATGAAGCTTGGGGAGGTAGAGGATGCAGGCCAGCAGGAAATATTGAATTGGCATTGCCTGGTGGGCGCGATGGACCAGCTGGATTACAAGATGGAGTTGGTGAGTTGGGCCGGTTCGTGGTGCTTCAACACCAATAAATGCACGGCCATTTTTAGAGGATGAAACGAGAGGGACAATGGGACGCGTTAAACTAGGTATCCTAATTGTATTAATTGCGACGTTGCTGGCTGGTGCAACGGGTGTGTTCGCTGCAGACACCGTGCAGCCACATCGCTGCGCGGGCGATGCACTGAAGCGGGGTGAAGCCCTCCTCAAGTTTCATTTGCCGGATTCCGGACATCCGTTTGGCTTCAGTAAGGCAGTGGAAAGATTGACCCCTTTGCAAAACCCAGCGGCACCCAATCAGGAATTCGACGTGCTGCAGATTTGGGGTTTTGTCTACAAGGCTAAATATAGGTTGCGGTTTCTGTATGCAGGTATCGCAGAAAGTTGCGTTCTCATGGGGCAGGAAATTTTGGAGTATGCGAAACTTTAGGGGCAACCCATTTCCCTGTTTAGGCTTTGCCTGCTAGATCAATATCGATTTCGATTTATTAAGGGGCGAGACATTTCATGGCGCGAATAACTTATCTTGAGGGCTCGGGCGAGCCGGATATTGCCAATCTGATCGAAGACATTAAGGCGAAGCGCGGCGGCAATCTGCCGTATTTGTTCCAGCTATTGCTGCACAACCCAAAAATTGCGGAGGCTTGGTTCGGCTTCATGTCGGCAATCCGGGGGGCATCCGTATTGGACGGGCAAATTCGCGAGATTGTTATTCTGCATGCGGCGGGGTTAATGGGGGCCGACTATCCGGTAAATGATCACGTTCCTATCGCGCTTGGCGAAGGGGTGTCTCAAGAAAAAATAGATGCGGTGCCGGACTGGCGTTCAGCGGATTTGTTCGATGCGCGCGAGCGTTCGGTATTGGCCTATGCGGAAGCCATGACGCAAGATGTGCAGGTGCCGCCGGCGGTTTTTGCCGATTTGAAAGAGCAGTTCAATGAGCAAGAGATCGTTGAGCTTACAGTGCTCGCGGGCGCATATAATATGGTGGGACGATTCCTCGAGGCGCTAGAGGTCGATCTGGAACCGGCTTAAACGATACGTTAATGTTGGTGTGCAAATTTATTTACAAGGCGAGGACGTGATATGGCCAGTGCGCCGGTTAAAGTAATCAAAGCTGGATGGCTGATAGATGGAATTCGGGACGAACCCCTGAAAGATGCATTGGTCGTCATCGACGGTAAAAAAATTGAAGCCGTGGTGAATGCCGGCGAATACAAAATTCCCGAAAATGCGGAAGTCATCGACGCCAGCAACTGCACTGTCATGCCGGGGTTGTTCGACTGTCATCTTCACCTCTCCACCATCAACGCTTGCTCATTCTCCAACTACCGTATCGGCATATTCGAGGTGACGCCGCAGCTTCAGCAATTCTATACGCTGTACCATGCGCATCGTTGTTTTGAGATGGGCTTCACCACGCTCCGCGATATGGGGCGTGAGTCGCCTTATGGCCATTTGACCGCTGAGATTTGCGCGGTGCGCGATTCAATTGATCTGGGCTTGGTGCCGGGCCCCCGCGTCATCGCGTGTGGGCGGGTGGTGACCACGGGCTCGCATCACGATATGAACATTCCGCGCGCCGCGCCGCGTGTGCCGGGTGCGACGGTGACGGGCCCTTGGGCTGTGCGAGAGCGGGTGCGTGAATTTATTCGGCTTGGCGCGGATGTGATCAAAGCCTGCGTTTCCGGTGGCAGTCACGCGCATGATGATCCGGATTCTCGCAATATAACGATGGAAGAACTAGAGGCGATTGTCGACGAGGCGCACGCCTTCAAGAAGCCAGTCGCGGCTCATTGCTGGACACCGCAAGCGCACCGTATGTGTTTGGATGCGGGTGTGGACACAATTGAACATATGGTGTTCGTCGATGATGAAACGATTGAGCTGATCAAGGCAGCAGGCACGCCGGTGACACCGACGCTGATCCATCGCTCGGACCATGCCATCGAAGTGCGCCGTCAAATTGGTACCGCGCCTAGCATTCTGAAGAAACTGAAGCAAGTGCAGCCCTATTGCTATGAGGCTTTCCAGAAAATGCATAAAGCGGGCGTTCATATTTTTATGGGGACGGACACCACCATGGACCCGCATATGGGTGAGAACGCTATGGAGCTTGAGCTATACGTGCAGCACGGCATGACGCCTATGGAGGCGATCCAAACCACCACCATTCGTGCGGCCGAGGCCGTGGGTTTATCAAAGACGCTTGGGTCGCTCGAGCCCGGTAAACTGGCTGACGTGGTGGCAGTGGAAGGTGATGTTTTGGCTGACATCACCAACCTTCAGCACAAGGAAAAAATCCGCCTTGTGACGAAGGAGGGCGGCGTTTATGTGGATACGCTATCGTCTGAGCGCAAATACATCATTCATCCGGACCCAGGCCAAATCAAGTTCATCGATAATATGTAGGGGAATCCCATGGCGGTGCTGTGCGAAAAACGCGACCATGTCATGACGCTCACCTTGAGCCGTCCCGAGGCACGAAATGCATGGGGCGATGACTACAATAGCGAACTGCCGGTCTATCTAGACGAGGCAACCGAAGACGATGACGTGCGATGCGTGATCCTGACCGGGGATGAGGCGGGTGCGGCATTTTCGGCGGGCGCAAATTTGAAGCAAGAGAAGACGCACAATACTAAATCTGCTGAAGCCTTCATCAAACGCATGGCAGGGTTTCGAAAGTTTGCGACGAATTCGATCTCGGATTTTCCGAAGCCAATTTTGTGCGCCGTCAACGGCTATGCCATTGGTGTCGGCGCCATCGTGACGTTCTGCTGCGATATGATTATCGCCTCCGATAAAGCAGAGTGGCGGTTACCGCAGGTAGCGCTGGGGATCATTCCCAACCATGGCGGTGCGTCGCGTATGGCGCGCCTGGCCGGGCGGGGCAATGCTATGAAACTTGCGATGGGCTTTCCGTTGAAGGCTGACGAGGCGTATCGGGTTGGGGCGGCGCAATGGCTTGAGCCCCATGAGAATATGATGTCGAAAGCGATGGAAATTGCCGATCACCTCTGCGGGCTACCGCCCCTCGCAGCGCGGCTGGCCAAGGAATCGCTTAATCGCGGCATGGATATACCAAACCAGACCGACGCTGCGATGATGGACCTTTATCGCTTCATGGTGCTTGAGCAGACCGAAGATAAAACCGAAGCCCATGAAGCCTGGCGCGAAAAGCGAGACCCGGTGTTTAAGGGCCGATGAATTTGGTGCGGGCGTTATGCGCAGTATTATTCCTGCTGTTTGCGGTGGCAGCGCACGCGGAACAATCGGCGCTCGAGCGCCTCTATGGCGATCTGAGAAGCAGTAAAACGCAAACGGAAGCTGAAGAGACCGTCAGGAAAATCTGGCTTGAATGGTACAAATCCGGTGATTCCGTTGTCGATCGCATGATGAGGGAGGCACTGAACCAAATAGAGCAAAACCAATTAAAAACGGCGCTCGCTATTCTGACCCAAGTCGTCGAGAACGCGCCTAATTTTCCGGAAGGTTGGAATTCACGTGCGACGGTACTTTTTTACTCGGCGCGTACGACCGTTCCATCCAGGATATTGGCCGCACGCTGGCATTGGAGCCGCGCCACTTTGGCGCGATGGCTGGGCTTGGGAAAATTCTGATCCATAAAGGTCATTTGCGACAAGGGTTGGACATTTATCGTCGTGCACTTCAGGTCAATCCGTTCATGGTTGAGCGCGAAAGTGTCATCCCCGCCCTAGAGCATGAGCTCAAAGGCCGCGAGATTTAGGAGTTTTAGGATGCGTAATGGATTTGCGTTAACGCTAACAATTGTGTGCGGTCTCTTGTTCGCCGTCGATACATCTGCGCAAACCAGCAGCGTTGTCGATAAGGGTGACTATAAATTTCAGTCGATTACGAGCGGTCCTCTGAACGGCAAAGTTGCTTGGGCGTTCGATACGCCGGGCGACGGTTCGGATGCGCTGGGGCTGCTTCTGCAATCTTTACGCGGCGCGCGCAAAATTGTTTGGGCAAGCTATAAGCCGACCCATCCCGATGTGGTTGAGCTGCTGAACGGGCATAAACAGGCGTGGGGTCTCTATGACGAAAATTATTGTGGCAGTCGTTGTGAGGATGCCTTTGACGGAAACAAAAAGGTCTCGTCCGTTGAGCTTGGTGTCTACAAATCAAGCAGTCGCCGAAAGTGGTTTGTCATGCACCATAAGTTCGCATCGCTCGACTATTCGAAGTCCAAGAGTACGGGTACGGAGGGAGCGATAACCGGCAGCTTTAATTGGAATGAGAAGGCTGCCAAGCGCAATTACGAAGATATTGTCTATGTGAAAAGCCGCCCCATCGCTGAGGCCTTTTGGCGTGAGTACAAACGCATTAAGGGGAAGCATGCGGGCAATGGCGGCATCGTGCGTGACGGCGATATCGCGGTCGCATTCAATGAGTTTTGCCCGCCTTTGCTCGAGGAACGATTTGCTGCCGCGCGTAAAAGTATTCGCGTTGCTGTTTGGACGATTAGTACCTCGGGGTCGCGCAAACCTAATCCGGTCTATGACGCTCTTGTTGCTGCGGCAGCGCGCGGGATCGATGTGCAAATCCTGACCGACTCGCATAAGGCGCGTAAGCGGGACTACGGCGATATGAACGTTATTCGCGCTGAAATGCCATCCCGAAAGGACCATATGCATCATAAGTTTGCGATAATTGACGGCGAGTATGTGGTGACCGGCAGCTACAACTATGTCACCAAAGCTCTGTCCGGAAATTATGAGAACGTGCTGTCGGTCAAAAGTTCTGCAATGGCGGCTTCTTATGGCGCGCATTGGCGGCGCTTGAAGAAGGAACTCGAGTAAAGACGTGCCTTCGTTTAAGAAGAGTGCTTTTCGATAAACGCCGCAGTTAATTCCGCACATTGATCGGCCTCAGTGACCGAGAGGTGATAGGAATCAGACTTCAGCACGACCAGTTCAGACTTCGGAATACTCGCCTGCCAAATTTTGGTTTGCTCCATCGGGCGTTTTGGACAGTCCACGGTAATGACCAGAGTTGGGCACTGTAGCTTAGGCAGGTCCGCCTCCACATCAATTGACGAGACATGGTTCATAAAGCCAATGGCGGTTGATGGTGCGGTGGAGGACATCAAATCAATCCACCAGTCGACGGCTTCTTGAGGCATGCCATGCAGGCGCGGGCCCATGGTGGTTTCCGCATAAGCGCGCATACCTTGATCTGCCATCAATTGGCCAACCGGCACCCCATTCGGCCCCTTTATGGGAGTGCTGCAGAGCGTGAGGGTTTTTACTAAATAGGGACGCTTGGCAGCAGCGCGCACGGTCACGGGGCCGCCGATTTTGGCGCCAATAATATGCACTGGTTTGCTTGAGGCCGTCTCGATCAGAGCGATAAGGTCATCGGCCAGCACGTCGAGGGACCAAGGGAAATCAATTGGCATCGGGGTTGATTGGCCGAAGCCTCTTTGGTCATGCCGCACGACCCGGTTGCGCTTACCGAGATAGGGAATCCAGGGATTCCATGCAACTGAGGATTCGCAAAAACCGTGCACGCAGCAGACTGTGTCTGCATTTTCCCATGGCCGAATGAAGTCATCGATCCGATAGTGAATGTTGCCATATGGCGGAACGGGCAATTGCGGCATGGATTTTCCCTAACAGGCGATTTACTTGGCTTGTGTCGCTTGTTATAGACCGGCTTTCGTCATAGACCCAAATATGGTCAACTCGATCAAGGGAGTTGCAGGATATGTTGGAAGAAACCTTTTACGGCAATACGGTTTTTCAGTGGGCAATCGCGCTTGGTATTGTTGTCGGTACCGTCGTCGTCGGTAGGATCGTCTATTGGGTGTTTAAGAATATTGCACGGAAATTTTCCGATGCGACCGCGACCAAATTCGACGATATTCTAATCGATACCATAGAAGAGCCGCTCACCTTTGTGCTGACGCTGGCTGGTTTCTATTGGGCGTTATCTACGTTGACCTTGACGCTGACCCTCAGCACATGGATTTCCAAAGGTTTCTATTTCCTGATTTTCATTACCGCCGCTTGGCTGCTTGCGCGCCTCTTTGATGCGCTGGTACAGGAATATATTGCGCCGAAAGTGGCGGAATCCGAGAGTGATCTTGATGATCAACTTCTGCCGATCATACGCAAGGGTATCAAGGCGATCATTTGGATCGTTGCGATCATCGTCGGCCTCGACAATGCCGGTTACGATGTGGGGGCCATTCTCGCCGGCCTCGGCCTTGGCGGTTTGGCCTTTGCGATGGCAGCGAAAGATACGGTCGCCAATCTGTTCGGCGGCTTTACTATCTTCACGGACAAACCGTTCACCATTAATGACCGCATTGTAGTCGACGGCGTCGACGGTACAGTAAAAGAAATCGGCGTTCGCTCGACGCGGCTGCAAACACTGGCCGGCCGCACGGTTGTTATCCCGAATGCGACTTTTGCCGATACTATTATCGAAAATGTTTCATCGGAGCCGAGCCGTAAGATTTCGCTCGATCTCGGGCTTACCTACGACATGACGGCGGAGCAGTTGCAGCAGGCAATGGATTTGCTAAAAACCATTGCGGACGAGCACAGCGATTCCATCGAAGCGAAGACGTTAATCGGCTTCAACGCATTTGGAGATTTTTCGCTCAACATCTTCTTTGCGTATTACATCAGCCCCAGCGCCAGTATTTTGGATACACAAACGTCGATGAATTTGGCGATCTACAAACGATTTGCCGAAGCGGGCCTTGATTTTGCCTTCCCATCACAGACCGTCTATCACAAGCCGGTCGAGTAGAAGCTAACCGTAGGGAGAGAGTTATGCCGAAGGATGACGCCGGAACCGTGCTGACCAGCGAAACCATAGAATTGCTGCACAATCGCGTGAGCATTCGTAAATATTCCGATGAGCCGGTGTCGGAGGCGCATGTAGAAGCGCTTTTAGGTGCCGCCTTTCGGGCGCCGACGTCTTCCAATATCCAGTCCTATAGCGTTGTTGTTGTGCGCGATAAGGCGGTTTTGGCAGAGCTTTATCCCGTTGTCGGTAATCAGGCCCATGTTCGTGATGCGCCGGTTTTCCTGTGTTTTTGCGCGGATATAACGCGCATGGAGCATGCTATTGCAGAACGCGGTGGCTCCATGGACGATAATCCGCTGGAAATTGGACTTGTTGCTAGTATCGATGCCTCGTTGCTGGGCATGAGTGCTTATTTAACGGCGGAATCCCTCGGTTTACGGGGGTTGATGATTGGTGCTGTGCGAAATAACCCCACCAAGGTTGCGGAGATTCTGAATCTGCCGAAGCGTGTCTATGCGGTTTTCGGCATGGTGCTTGGGTGGCCTGCAGAGGCACCGCAGCAAAAGCCCCGAATGGATTACAGTATGACCGTCCATCATGACCAGTACGGGAACCAGAAAGATGATCGCGGTCTGGCTGATCAATTGGGCACGTACGACGAACAATTATCGAGCCACTACACTTCCATTGGCAAAGAGACGACGCCGGATTCATGGACCAACGACATCCATTCGAAATTTGCCGAGCCAAGGCGCACGGAATTACGCGATCAACTTAAGGAACGCGGGTTCGATTTTCTCTAAATTTGCTGCCGCAAATACCGTCACCCCCGTTATAATGGCTCAAAATTGAACGTCATTAGGGGAGGACAGATCATGGCAGGTGAATTCGGTATAGGGCAGTCAGTGCCGCGCTACGAAGATCCGCGTTTGTTACGCGGTCGCGGTCGTTATGTCGCCGACATGGTGTTTCCGAAGATGTTGCACAGTTACGTGCTGCGGTCCCCTCATGCACACGCGAAGATCGTTTCCATCGATACGCGCGCAGCCAAGCAAGTGCAGGGTGTTCACGCGATCTATACCGGTGAGGATTGGGCCGTGTCCGGTTACGGTGATCTGCCAAATGGCGGTAGCCGCAAAAAGCGCGATGGCTCCCCCATGTACACGCCTCCTTACCCCGCCTTGTGCAGCGACCGGGTGCGCCGGGTAGGCGACTATGTTGCTTATGTGGTGGCCGATAGCGTCAACCAGGCGATGGATGCAGCCGAGCTGATAGAAGTTGAGTATGAGCCTTTGCCTTCCAGTACCTCGACCGCCAAGGCCTCTGATGAGGGCACGCCGCCAGTCTGGGATGATAACCCAGATAATGTTTGTTACACCCATTTTGAAGGCGACGAAGCGGCCACTAAGGCCCAGTTCGACAAGGCGGATCACGTTGTTCGCCAAACCTTCAATATTAACCGAGTGTCGGCGAATTCCATGGAAACGCGCGGCTGCATCGGCACCTACGACACCTATGATGACAGCTACACGATTTACACAACGCTCCAGGGCGTGCCGATTTATCGCGCGGCGCTGGCGAAGCGCGTTCTCCGAGTGCCTGAACATAAGGTGCGTGTGATCGCGGGCGATGTGGGCGGCGGTTTCGGCATGAAATCGGCAATCTATAACGAAGTGGCCTTAAGCTTGATGGCGGCGAAAGATCTGGGCCGTCCGGTGAAATGGATCAGCACGCGATCGGAGGCCTTGTTGAGTGATGGTCATGGGCGCGACTACGTAACCGTCGGGGAATTGGCTCTTGATAAGGGCGGCAAGTTCTTAGGGCTCAAGGTCCAGACCACATCAGCTATCGGTGCCTATCTCATGGGTGGTGTGGAAAGCTCAGCGGTGAAAAATTTGGGCACATTGGCAGGGGTCTACACGACACCAGAGATTTTTCTTGATGTGAGCGGCGTCTATACGAACACCAACCCTATCCGGGCCTATCGCGGCAATGGCCGGCCCGAGAATGCTTATATTCTGGAACGGCTGATTGACATCGCCGCAGATGAGATGGAAATCGATCCCATCGAAATCCGTCGCCAAAACATGATTCCGCCTGAAGCGATGCCGTATCAGACGCCACTGGAGTTCAATTACGATTGCGGTGAATTCGAAAAGGGCATGGATATGGCAGTCGAACTCGCTGACTATAAAGGGGCTGACAAACGTCGTGCGAATGCCAAAGAGCGGGGCAAGCTATTCGGCATTGGCCTGTCCAACTCCATTGAACGCGCCGCGTCCGGTAATGTGGAAGGCGCTGAGATTAAGTTCAACAAGAACGGCACGGTCACCATTGCGTCCAGCTCGCTCAATCAGGGCCAGGGCCATGAGACCATGTACAACCAAATTATCTGCGACCGGCTCGGGCTGGAACCAGGCGATATCAAATATGTTCAAGGCGATTCTGACCGGGTGCCTTATGGCCAAGGAAGTGGCGGTTCGCGCTCGGCGGCCCTCGGTGGCTCGGCGATGCATAATGCGTCACTAAAGATCATCGATAAGGGCAAGCAAGTGGCAGCGCTCGCCATGGAGGCCGCCGTTGAGGATATCGAATTCGAGGACGGCGTGTTTACGGTTGCCGGCACTAATATTTCCAAAACCATCAAGGATATTGCGATCCTCGCCCATGACCCCGATGCCATGGGCCAAGATTTGGAGACGGGATTGGGTGCCACTTCTATTTTCACGCCGGTGGCGCAGAATTATCCCAACGGCACACATGTCGTGGAAGTGGAAGTCGATGAAGAGACCGGCGTTATTGATGTTACGAAATATTCCGTTGTCGACGATGTGGGAACGGTATTGAACCCACTCACCTTAAAGGGGCAAATCCAGGGCGGTATCGCCCAAGGGCTCGGTCAGGTGCTGTTCGAGAATATTGAATATGACGAGGATGGCCAGTTGTTGACCGGTTCGTTCATGGATTACACGATGCCGCGTGCCGACGACATGGTGCAGATTGAGATTAAGAGCAACCCGGTGCCAACGGAGACGAACCCGCTTGGCATTAAGGGGGCAGGCGAAGCCGGTACGGTCGGTGCGTTGCCTGCGGTAGCGAACGCCATCGTGGATGCGCTGTCGCCATTCGGTATCACCCATATCGATATGCCGGCCACTTCGGAACGGGTTTGGCGGGCGATACAGGACGCAAAAGCAAGCTAGTTCAATTATTTAGGATTGTAGGTATGGCTATTCCCCTTTTCTCCGCGCGCTTTTTCTTTATCCGTCATGGAGAGAGTGTCGCCAATAAAGCGAAATTGTTTGCCGGTCAGATGGATGTCGAGCTGACCGATAAAGGCAAGCAGGATGCGCTTGAGACCGTGAAATGGCTCAAGGGCGAGGAAATTGGCACCATCTATTCAAGCCCGTTGAAGCGGGTCTGGCAAACCGCCGAGCCGGTGGCGAAAGACCGTGGCATGGAGATTCTGCCGGTGCCGGGCATTATGGAACGCACCTACGGCGAGTGGGAAGGCAAACCTACTGGCGATTATGATCGCGGTATGGAGCCGCCCGGCGGTGAAAGCCCGGAGACCTTTAATGCGCGCACCATTGCAGCGGCTGAAGCGTTAAGCGGCGAACCGCCGGTTTTGGTGGTCGCTCATTCGGGCACTTTCCGGTCGCTGCGTGGGCATCTTTGTAAGCTCGACACCACCTACGACACGCTCAAGAACGGCCGCCCCGTGGCATTCATTCCGCCGGAATCCGGAGATGGTCCGTGGACCTGCGAATTGGTCGGCGCGCCAGACGAAAGCCTGTTCCTGCCTCGGACGTGATGGCTGCTTAGCTTACCCTTCGACAGGCTCAGGGTGAGGGTTTTGCTTGGTCCTCATGGAGAGCCTGTCGAACCATGGATGCTATCCAATCGGTAACCTACCTATTTAGGTTCCTTCGCGAACGCCGCATCGATCACGTCTTGCGGTACCTCGATTTCGACGCCAGCGCGTTCTTGCTGCAGCAACATCGCGCTGCGGCTGTCACGGTCGTCCCAACCGCGGTTACGGGCTTCGGTCATTTCTTCTAACGTCAAATTGGCGATCCGCATGGGCACGCCCATTTCTTTGCCGAGTTGGGTGGCCAGCGTCACGTCCTTATGGGCGAGGCGCAGCGCAAAGGCGGCAGGGTCGTATTTGTTGGCGAGGAAATGGTCCGGGAGATTGTCGAAGGTACGACGTCGCCCACCCGCACCTTGGCGGACTGCTTCCCAGAGCGACATTGGGTCGAGCCCCGCTTTGACGCCCATGGTGAAAACTTCGGCGAAGACGGTTTGCATCATATAGCCGGAGCAGTTATGTACCAGTTTGGCGATAGCGCCCGCACCAATCGCGCCCACATACATGGCCCGATCACCGATATCATCGAGTACGGCCTTGTTCTCATTGTATTGTGCCTCGTCACCGCCGATCCAAAGTGCCAGCTTGCCGGATTTTGCGCCTGCCGGTCCGCCCGAAACCGGGGCGTCGAATACATGCACACCGTTCTTGGCCATTTCCGCGTGAACACGGCGGACTAAGGTGGGCGAATTTGTGCTGAGGTCGAAATAGCAATCGCCCGGCGTTAAACCGTCTTTCAAGCCATTCTCGCCCAGCGCCACCGCTTCCATTTCTGCTGGGCCGGGCAACGAGGTGAATACGACTTCACTTGCTCTTGCCAAATCAGCGGGCGTGTCTGCCCAGCTGGCACCGTCTGAAATGTGTTGCGTTGCGGAATCCTTGTTGATGTCGTGAACCGTAACATCGTGGCCTGCCTTGATTAAATTTAGGGCCATTGGCCCACCCATGGTACCTAATCCAACAAATCCGACTTTCATGATATCTTCCTTTTGTTCGCTAACTGAAATTCGACGCCGTTCGGCGCACTTTCCTAGTTTCAGGTGGTATAACAGGTGCCTTGCCCTCGCAAGGGCACAGCGATTAACGATGAATAGATGAGCGACACCAGCAAGGCCGATCCCGCACCGGAAGAAGGTGAAGAAGAAGTCCTGCCGCCTCGTAAGCGGTTGTTGGTGGCGCTTGCCATAATGCCGGCAGGCGCCATGCAGGGAACCGATACGTTTGCGGTCTCTATTGCCTTGCCCACCATGATGGGCGCTATGTCGGCGACCATTACCGAAATTTCCTGGGTGCTCACGTCTTATCTCGTGGCCGGGGCTATCTTCACGCCGCTCTATGCGTGGATGAGCCGTAAGGTCGGTCGGCGGCGCATGTTCATCTTCGTCGTCGTGGGGTTTATGGCGTGTGCGTTGATGGTGAGCCAATCGGACAGTCTCTACGAATTGATATTTTTCCGATTTTGTCAGGGTTTTTTCGGCGCTGGGCTAAATCCTCTAACCTATCAAGTGGTTCTCGCAACTTTCCCCAGATCGCATCAGGGCCCCGCCTTCGGGTGGCTTCAGACGGGGCGCATGAGCGCGGTCGTTATTGGCCCTCTGATCGGAGGCTCGCTGACGGAACTGTTCGGTTGGCGTGCGGTTTTTCTGATTAATTTTCCGCTCGGATTTTTTGCTCTTTTCATGTTGTTGAAAGTGCTGCCGAAGGACGAAAAACTGGACCCGAAACCTTTTGATTTCTTTGGTTTCTTTATTTTGAGTATCGCCATTGCGTCGCTTCAACTCATGCTTGATCAGGGCGAGACCCAGGATTGGTTTGCGTCAACGCAAATCGTAATTTTCGCCATGCTGGCGGCCAGCGCTTTTTATATTTTTATTATTCACGCCTTTACCGCGCGGCAGCCCTACTTGAATTTGCGGGTGTTAAAGAGCCGGGAATTTTGTCTTGGGTTGATGATCGACTTTTTTATCAACACCATCTTTTTCGGCTATATGGCACTGCTCCCACCGGTGATGCAGCGTATTCTCGAATTTCCCGTGTTGGAAATCGGCCTGATCATGGTCAATCGAGGGCTCGGAACCATGTTGGGCTCGCTTATGGCGGGCTATATGCTGATGCGCTTGGGGCCGCGGCCGATGATCTTGGCCGGTGTCCTTATTATTTGCATTTCCACCTACATACTCACCAATTTGACACCCCATACGGATGGCCTCCCCATCGTTATTGCTGTCTTCCTGCAGGGCTGGGGCTTGGGACTGATGAACACACCGGTTGAGACGGCGGCGTTCAAATCGATCCCGACATCATTGCGCCCAGACGCGACCAGTATGTTCACCACGAATCGTCGAATTTCTGCTGGCATCGGTATTTCCTTCATCATTACGCAATTGGTTGCCAGTACCCAGGATGCGCGCTCGCAATTGACGCAAAATGCTAGTTACTACAACGAGCGGCTAAAACATCTGAATTTGCCGGAAAGTTGGAGCATTGAAAATTTGCACGGACTTGCCGGTTTTGAGCGTGAGATCGACCGGCAGGCGGAGTTCTTAGGGTATCTGCACGATTTTCAAATTATGACGATTTTCACCTTATTCTCGATACCACTTATATTGATGCTTCGTACGAAGGCACCGGAGCGAAAATAACGGCATAGGCATCGCCAGGCACCATCAAAAGGACCGCGAGGTCTGTGGTATAGTTTCTATCGTCGCCGGAGGGAGCAAAATGGGACTTTCATTAAAGCCAGTATCGGATGCTATTGGTGTTGAAGCACTCGGCATTGATCTGAGCGACCCCATTGCTGATAAAGACGCACAAACGTTGAGAGAGGCGTTGGCCGAGTACCTTCTTCTCGTCGTTCGGGGGCAGACCTTTTCGCCTGAGCAATTTGTTGAGGCAACAAGGGTTTTTGGCGACCCCATGCGCCAACATCAATCGACACTGTTAATGGAGGGCTGCGAGGATGTAGCTGTTCTCGATAGTCGCCGGGCGCCGACACTGCCAGACGGCAAAGTGAATACAGTGGGCTCCGTAATCTGGCATACAGACCACACCAATGACCCTCAACCGCCTTCCGTAACGTGCCTTTATGGGGTGGAAATGCCCAAAGATGGCGGCGGTGATACGGGATTTGCGAATATGCAAAAAGCGTTCGAAGGGTTGCCGAAGGACCGGCAAGATGTGTTGATGTCCCTTAAAACCGTTAACACATTCCGTAATCGACGGGACTGCATTACCGACGATGATTTGGCCAAATTGGAAGGTGAATGTGTCCACCCGCTGATCCGTACCCATCCGGCCTCTGGCAGAAAAAGCATTTATGTACATTGGAACCAGATGGACCGGCTCGAGGGTCAGGAATCGGAACCGAGCCGGGCATTTGTCAAAGAGTTACTCGATAGCACCATCATGTCCGATGTAATCTATCGCCATAAATGGTGCGCGGGCGACTTTGTGTTGGTGGATAATGCGGGCGCGATGCACAAAGGAATGCGCGATTATGAGCACACCGAAACCCGCATTCTGTATCGGATAATCTTGGAAGGTGGCGTTCCTTATCAGTAGTCCGTCGGTGTGTACCTACTCAAATTGTGGCGTGTGACCGGGTGGGGCTGAGAAACCGAGATTGCTAGGGCCGGCCACGGACACTTCCGAAAACAATTGAATAAATTGGTTTTAAATCAACACCGTGCACGCGGTATTATCAAATTCACCAGTGCGCTATTGCAATAACATGGTAAAACGCACGCGGTTTAAAAGTTGGGAGCAATAGGGTGATAGTCGATAGTCATTTTCACGCTTGGACGGAAGAATGTCCGCTCGCGACTGAGCATAGCTATAAGCCGGTCGAAGCGAAGCCGATCGATACTTGTTTTGAGATTCATGATGCCCACGGTGTTACACACGGGGTGTTGGTACAGCCGAGTTTTCTAGGGTTTGATAACCGTTACATACTTGATTGCTTGCGGCAATTTCCTGATCGGTTACGTGCCTCTGTCGTTGTCGGCCCCGACGTTGGCGAAAAGCAGTTGGAGGAGATGGATGCGCTAGGGGTGGTCGGCCTTCGTTTGAACCTTATTAGCGCGAAGACGATCCTCAATCATCAATCCCCCCATATTTTTCCGCTTTATGAATGGGCCGCAGCCCACAACTGGCATGTGGAGGTTTTTGCGGATGGCGCAATATGGGCGGATGTGGCGGCGCGGTTGCTGCCGTTTGGAGTCACTATCGTCGCCGACCATTTTGGCATGCCGAACGCGGCGCTGGATCCGGAAGATATTGGGCACAAAGCAATTTTAAAAGCGGCGGAAACTGGCAAAGTATGGACTAAGTTTTCCGGCTTCTATCGGCCGAAGGTTCCAGACTTGGCCCCTTACGCTGCACGGCTTCTAGAGGCTTGCGGCCCCGATAAAATTGTCTGGGCCAGCGATTTCCCCTGGACTGGTCATGAGACATTGCACCCTTTCCAAACGACGCTCGATAATTTGGGAAATTGGGTCGAAGACCCAGCTCTGCGCGCCAAGGTCATGGGCGAAAATGCCGCTAACCTTTTTCGGTTTTAACGCATGACCGCACCGACCCTTTATCCAGCAATTCTTTCTGGCGGTTCCGGAACGCGCCTTTGGCCGCTATCGCGCGCCCAATACCCCAAACAGATGCTGCCGCTGGCCGGTGACGACACCATGCTACAGCAGGCCGTACTGCGTCTTGGGAAGGCTGACAAGGCGGCGGCGTCAATCATCATCGGCAATAACGATCATCGGTTTATCATCGCCGAACAATTGCGCCAGATCGACCACGCCCCCGAGGCTTTGTTACTGGAACCGGTTGGTCGCAATACCGCACCTGCGGCCGCCATTGCAGCTTTATATGTGGCCGAACGCGACCCGGACGGCGTGATTGCCTTGTTGCCGTCGGATCTTTTTATTGAGGATGAAAACGCGTTCCTGGTGGGGCTGACAAATGCGGTTGAAATTGCCGCAGCCGGCCGTTTGGTGACGTTTGGCATCACACCGGACCGGCCCGAGACTGGCTACGGCTATATACTAAAGGGCGGCCCACTAGAGGGCTTAGAAGCTGGTTTCGATGTGGGCGCCTATGTGGAAAAACCGGATGTTGAGACCGCTGAATCCTACCTCGCGTCCGGGGATTATCTTTGGAATAGCGGCATGTTCGTGTTTCGCGCGTCGACGTTTCTGGATGAAATGACAGCGTTGCAGCCGGAGATGCTCGCATGCTGCCGTGACGCGCTGACGAATGCTGCTTCCGACATGGATTTCCTGCGGTTGTGCGAGCAGGCTTTTGAGAAAATGCCATCGGATTCCATCGACTATGCAATCATGGAGAAGACCAGTCTGGCCGCGACTGTCCCCCTTGATTGCGGATGGTCGGATTTAGGCGCTTGGGTGTCGCTTTGGCAGCAAGGCGACGCGGATGAGAACGGTAATGTGAGCCTCGGCGATGTGGTGCTGGAAGGGGTTAGCAATTCCTATATCCGTAGTGAAGACGGGCCCATGTTGGCAGCCCTCGGATTAAACGAAATGGTCGTTGTGGCGACGCGAGATGCGGTGTTGGTCGCGCCGAAGGATCGAACGACTGAGGTGCGTGAATTGGTGGCCCGGCTTATGGAAGAGGGACGCGACGAAGCGGTCTTCCACAGTAAGGTATATCGGCCTTGGGGCAGCTATCAGGATATCGATCAGGATGAGCGGTTTCGGGTAAAACGTATCATTGTTCGCCCGGGTGGGCGGCTCTCCTTGCAGCGCCACAAATTCCGGGCGGAACATTGGGTAGTCGTTGCCGGTGAAGCGGAAGTGACACGCGGCAAGGATGTCATGACCCTTGGTCCAGATCAGTCGGTCTACATCCCCATCGGCGAAACGCACCGGCTCGAGAACAAGGGAACTGAGCCCTTACATCTGATTGAAGTGCAAACCGGTGACTATGTCGGTGAAGACGACATTGAGCGTTTGGAAGACGTCTACGGGCGTGATTGATTTCAATGAGTGCGGAAGTCCACATAGTCGCCGACATTTCGGCTAATGGTTTTGGCCATTTGGCGCAGGTCGCACCCATTGTCACGGCGTTTGCCAAAGTGCGACCTGGGTTGAAGCTCACGTTGCGGACCGAGGTAGACCCCATCATTTGCGGGCAATTTCTGGATATACCATTTGAAATGGGCCCAACGCCGCCGGATCCGAACATGCGCATGCAGGGTCCGTTGGATGTGGATGCGGATGGCTTGTTTGAGGATTACCAAGATTTAGTTGCGGATTGGGAGAATGTGATCACGCGCGACGCTGCCGTTTTGGCAGCATTGAAGCCGGATTTGGTTCTTACAAACATCGCGGTCGCTAGTGTGGCTGCGGCGCGTAGGGCGGGCGTGCCGGTGGCGGCGATTTGTTCGCTTAACTGGGCCGACGTATTAGCCGCCTATTGTGGCACCGACGGCGACGCGGGGGAGATTTACGATCATTTGACCAGTGCCTATGCGGCGGCTGACCGGTTTATTCAGCTCCAACCTCATATGCCCATGGACTGGGTGCCGACAGCCCATTCGGTTGGGCCGGTGGCGCGGGTTGGACAGGATAGGCGGGCGGACCTTCAGGCAATTCGGCCCGCAGACCACTATGTGCTGGCGACGATGGGGGGTATTCCCGGAATGCATACACAGGTGCCGCTCCCGGAAGTCGAGGGGGTGATGTGGGTAGTGCCGCCTGACTGGGAATCGCCGCGCAGGGACATTCTCTCCCGTAAGGAGTTGGATATTGCGTTCATTGATCTCATGCGTTCCTGTGATGCGCTGGTTACCAAAGCCGGCTATGGCGGTGTTACCGAAAGCGCGGTGAACGGTACGCGCATTCTCTATACCGAGCGAACAAATTGGTGCGAAACACCGATGCTGGAAACCTGGATGGCTGAAAACTGCACCGCACGGCGAATTGAGCGTGATGTGATGCAGTCCGGTGATTTTGGTGCGGAGCTGCAAGAGCTGTTAGCGAGGCCTATTTCAAAACAGCCCGTTCGTGGTGGCGTCGACGATGCCGTCGCTGTGCTGACGCAGCTTCTTTAGTCAGCCGGGTAAACTTCCACTTCAGGCAGTGGAAAGATTAGTTTTCCGCCCCCTTCGATAAACGCCTTTTCCCGCTCGACGAATTCGTCGCGGAAATGCCAGGGCAGAACCAGGAAATAATCCGGTTTTTGTGCTCGTGACTCTTCTTCTGAAATAATCGGAATATTGGTGCCGGGCGTCCGGTGGCCGAATTTCCATTCGTTGCGTTCCGCTGCCGCGTCAATGAGCGTGCGGTCGATGCCGTAGAGCTGCAACAAGACGTTGCCCTTGGTTGAAGCGCCGTAAATATGGATGGTTTTGCCGGCGGCCTTAGCATCTTTAAGTACGCCAACCAGTTGTTCGCCAATTTCCGAAACCTTATGGTGGAAGGCCTTGAAGGTGTCGATGGAGTCGAGCTTGGCCTCTGCTTCCAGTGTCCTAATGTCAGTGAGTGCCTGTTCGTTGGCCTTGTGGGAAGCGTTTTCGTGGCAAAGGAAAGCCCGTATGGAACCGCCATTCATGGCATTCGTTTCCACGTCGAAGACACGTAATCCCGCCGCTTTAGCGGCACGGTCAATTTGTTTCAGGCAATAATAGCCGAGGTGTTCATGGCAGATACTGTCAAAGGAGAGGTCCGCGACGAGCATGGGCAGATAGGATTGTTCCATCACCCAAATACCGTCTTTATCCAGGATAGAGGCGATGTCGGCGGTAAAGCGGTCCGGGTCAGGGACGTCGTAAAAGACCGCGATGGAGCTGACGATTTGTGCTTTTTCGGTGGGGCTGACAGCGGCGAAGATTTCCTTGGAAAAGAACTCCGGCGATAGGAAGGCCCCTTCGGGGTAATATTCACGATACTGCGCGATGGTGGGATCGATGCCGACCAAATTGATGTCGTCGGCGCTGTAGCTTTGCAGCAGTGTACCGTCATTGCTGGCGATATCGAGCACCGTATCGCCGGGTTTAAGCGTTGCGTGGTTTTCGAGCTGTTTGACGATGCCGCCCAAGTGATTGCGCATGGTCTGGTTGACACCTGACCGGTAGCCATAGCCCCGCCGATAGAGGTCGTCGAGATCATAGTCATGGGTTAGCTGGGTGAGGCTGCAATCTTGGCACTGGGTCAATGTTAGCGGTACGAGTTCCGCATCTGGGTCATTGGGGCCGGGAAAGCGTGTGGAGAGAGCTTGGACGCCGAAATCGAACACGGGTTCTAGTTCGGTGGAGCCGCACAGACGGCAAGATTCAATTGCGGTAATTTCCATGTCAGTTTTTCTTTTTTCTTAATTGCTGCAGATAGTCGATGGCGTCCCGCGCGGCGGGCGCGCCGTCCAACGGTTTAGTCAAAATCTGGTCGTCAGTTTGGCCTTGGAATTCCGAACTAGACTGCACCGCATCGGCGACGTCGCCCACGGTGATGGCATCATTTCCACCAAGGTCCATAACCCCCGATCGGCTGAGGTTGTCGGCGATCCAGCTCCCGATCCAATCGATAGGGGCGAAACAATAATGGCTGTTGCGGGCAACGAAGACAGGGTCGCCATTTAGAATGTCGATTAGGACGCCTTTATCGAGCCCTTCGCCATACATAGGGCCGAGCCGTAAAATCAAATTGTCGCCATGCTCGACAAGTTTCTCCGCTGCGGCCTTGTGGCGACCGTAAACCGTATCGAGCTGACTGCGTGCTGAAATGGAGCTGATCTGGATGATTTTCGTTGCGCGCCACTCATTTACCAACGTGCTGGTTTTTTCGACAGTCTCTACGAAATCGAGGGCGGGGTTTTGGCGTGCCCAGAAGCGCTTGGACGGCATGGCCGTGTTAATCAGGACATCATACGGGCCGTCATCACGCGCTGCGTCATGGTTGGCGCGTGTGATCGGCGCCAAATCGATCCCGGGCTTGCCATTAAGCGCTTTACCGATGGACGTACCGACGAATCCGCTGGCGCCGATGAGAGCAACGCGTGTCATGGAAACGATCAGTCGTCGACGCGGATAATCGGCGGGTCTGAATGATCCCACTGATTAGTGAGCATTGCGACGATGGTCATGTCGGTGATGGCGTAGACCGTATGATAGATATTGATTTCGGTCCGTGTGCAGACACCCTTACTGAGGTGAATGAATTCCTCGCATTCAGGGTCTTCCGGATCTTCTCGTGTCACCAGGACGCCGGAGCCGTCCGCCACTAGCAAGTATTCAATGAAATGGGGGTGATAGTGGAAGCCGCGCGTTTTGCCCGGACGGAAATAGAGCATATTGAACTCAACGATGGGTTCCGGTGGCACCCACGTAAAAATACCACCGCGGCCATCGCGCACCGTGTCTAAATTGCACGTGGGCCGTAGAATTTCGACTTTTTTGTAGGTTCGGTTTGCCGGGTCGACCTTTTGGTCAGGAGCGGTATCATCGGGCATTTTTTTTATGACTTTGCGTTGGTTTGTGTCAAGCGGTCGTGGATAACCTATTGCTTGGATAATAGGGCATCGATTTTGGGAGGCAACCTATTCCAAACGGTAATAGAAGGCATCTATCCTTCGTGGTTGCGCCTCTAGGGGCGATTGGCTAGTACAACGACCATGTCAGATGTGAGCGCATCATCCTCCACAAGCCGAGGGCCGGCTATGATCGTCGGCTTTACGGGTCAGGACGGCTACTATTTAGGGCAGTCGCTTAGATCCGATGGAATTGAGTGTGTGGGTGTCAGTCGGGCAGGCGTGACGCTTCCGGGCCAATCGGTAGTTAAACCAATGAACATTTTGGATGCGGTAGCGGTTGCCAAATTGATAGCCGAATGCTGCCCCAGCCAAATCTATTATCTTGCGGCACATCACCGATCGTCGGAAGACCCGCCTGAGACAATTAGCGAAAGTTTAGACAAGAGCTACGATACACATGTGCGAGGGCTCGTAAATGTTCTTGATGCGATACGTGACGAATGCCCGAAAAGTCGGCTTTTCTATGCTGCTTCGTCGCATGTGTTCGGCAATCCTGTATCTTCGCCACAGGACGAGGCAACTCCGTTTCTTCCTGCCAATGTTTACGGAGTCACCAAAGCGGCGGGCGTGCAATTGTGCCGCCTCTATCGCCGAACGCATGGAATACATTGTAGTGCGGGTATTTTGTTTAATCATGAATCGCCGCGGCGTTCTCCGTCATTCGTCGGTCGCAAGATCGTCCGCGCAGCTGTGGCGATTAAAGAAAAGAAGCTCGATAAACTAACACTCGGAGATTTGTCGGCGGAAATCGATTGGGGGGCTGCGGTGGATTATGTTGAGGCGATGCGCGCAATCCTTAGGCTGGATGCGCCGGATGATTTCGTCATAGCCAGCGGTGAGTTGCATTCTATTGGCGCGTTTGTCGAAATTGTTTTCGATATACTGAATTTGAATTCGAAGGATCATATTGAAATCGAGCCCGGTCTCATCACAAAATCTGGCCAAACACATCCATTAGTAGGCGATGCGCGTAAGCTTCGTGAGGCGACAGGGTGGCAGCCGAGAATGTCTTTTAATCAGGTGATCCAGTCCATGGTTGAAGCAGAATTGGCGGGAGAGGCGGTGTAATGGCCAAGAATGAAATTCTTGTTTTTTTGCCAACCTATAACGAAGCAGGTCATGTGGAAGAAATGCGCCAGCGCATTCAGGCAACGGGCGCGCCCTTGGACATCATGTTTCTCGATGACAATTCCACGGATGGGACCGGTGAGATTATCGACCGGTTTGCCGCCGAAGATGAAACCATGTTGGCCGTCCACCGTCCGGGTAAAGAAGGCATCGGTGGCGCGCATTTGGAGGGCATTCGACGGGCCTATGAGGAGGGATACAAAGTCCTCATCACCATGGATTCCGACCTGGTCCATAAGCCAGAAGATATTCCGGCATTTTTAGCGGCTAGCAAAACTGCGGATGTGGTGATCGGCACACGCTTCGAGATGAAGGGCAGCCTGGCTGAATGGAACCTGTTCCGGAAGGTGTTGACCCATCTTGGCCATATGCTGACGCGATTGTTGCTACGGCATAATTATGATGCGACCGGGGCTTTTCGGGTCTACCGGCTAGACCGGATTGACCAGCGCGTGTTCGACCTGGTTCAAGCCCGCGATTACGAGTTCTTTTTCACCAGCCTTACAATCCTCCATTTGAATGATTACCCGATCGCAGAAATTGCTATTGAATTGCCCGGCCGCGTTTACGGTCACTCCAAAATGGAATTGCGCCATATGGCCAAAAGCGTCCTTTTGATGGTGAAACTGGGGCTCAAGCGCGTGTTTGCCTGTAATCGTCTTTTACTGAAACCTTCTAAACAGGCGCCGCCGGAATGAAGCGGGCTGAACGGGTAAGAGCGTTTGTTGTAGATCATCCGCTTTGGTCTATTTTCATTTTCGCCTTTGCGATACGGTTGTTGAACATTGCACATGTGGCCGTGTCCGGCGGCAGTTTTGTTATCGAAGATTCCTTCTTTCTGGTTATTTCCACCGAATGGGCGCGGTCATTGGGGTTGATGCCCGGAGAACCGGTAGCCCTTAGCTATATTGAACGCGTCCCGTTCTATCCACTGGTTGTGGCGTTGCTGCAAGCGGTTGGGTTAGGCGCTCCGGTAGTTATTGCAGCGGTGAACGGCCTGTTTGACGCGATGACCTGCGTTTTGATCGGTTTGCTCGGTTGCATGTTGGATCGCCGCTTGGGACTGGTGGCGGGATTGATAGCTGCCGTCTGGCCAAATTTGGTCGTCCATTCTGCGATTGTGTTAAGCGATTCGCTCTTCGTGCTTCTGTTTACGGTTTTGCTGTATGGGGCTGCGACTTTTTTACGTGCGCCGCAGTTGGGGTGGTGCTTACGGTCCGGTGGGTTGTTAGGGTTGGCCGTTATTACGCGGCCTGTGGCGCAATTTCTGGTGCCGCCGATAGGTGTCGCGATTGCGGTGATCGCGCTCTATCACGGGCGTGGAAAACTGCATGCAATTGGTTTGGCTATAGTGTTTCTTGTCGGTGCGTCAATCGCAACACTTCCTGTTCTGATCCACAATTGGGTCAAGTTCGATAATTTTTCGTTCGGCGTGCAATCGGGTACCCACTTGGCCTATTGGGTCGTGCCACCAATTAAGGCCGCTGAGCACGGAACGCCTCTTGCCGACACTGTGTCAAATGTGCGTGCACGGTACCAAGCGGATTTGAAGCGGGATGGTGTACGTGACGCTGAGTTATCCGCATTTCAGGTGGATCGTCGGCTAAAAGACATTGCGATTGCCGAAATTACCGCCAGTTCTCCCCTGGCCATTGCCAAGGCATGGTTCAAAGGGATGGTGGTAAACTTAGCCTCTCCGGCTATGCTAATCGATACACGCGTCCGTGCGTTGTCGACGCAAAGTTTTTATGATTTGGAGGCGCCCCATTTTGCGGCCAAGGTTTGGCGCTATGTATCGGCGAACGGGCCGGTTTACATGTTGCTGTTTGTTTTCGGGGCCCTCGGCAGTGTCGTGACACTTTGCCTGTCAGCCTATGGCGCGTTGTTGTTGTGGCGGCGAAATCGTTGGGCGATGATTTTCGCAGGTCTCGCGATGCTCTATTTTCTTCTCGTAAATGGTCCCGTCGCGTCGCCGAAATATCGCCTGCCCATCGAACCCATTATGGTGATCCTGACGGCCCTCGGTGGCCTTGGGCTCTGGGACCGCTGGCGCGCAGGCCGGGCAGGTTAGAACGGTTCCTTGGGATAGACCGGCGGGACCGGGTCGATCTCGTTCATTTCGGTGCCAATTTCCTGCTCAATGGTTGCCATCACTTCCAGCAAACTGGAAAGCCGGATCGCCATGACGTCGAGATCACTCTGGTCGGTGACTTCCAAATTGACGGCGCGGGCCATGGTGCGGATATCATCTCTGGTGAATTTCATGAGTTTTCTCCTGCGCTCGCTGCAAGGACTGTTTGGTCCAAATCGGGATGGCGCTTATGCCAATCGGTCGCTTGTTCATAGGCGTGTGCCACGCGATAGACGATGTCTTCGCCGAACGGCCGAGAGGCCACCTGGATCGACATGGGCACGTCCTCATCGGTGAAACCGGTGGGCACGGAAAGGGCGGGCACGTTGGCGACGCTGAATGGGTAGGTGCAGATGCGCCGCGACTTAAACATGCGCTGGGCCACATCATCCCGGCTATCTAGCTTCTCCACGGAATCACCGCGTTTCATCGGCGGGATGAAATTCATCAAGGTGAGCAAGCCGTCATATGTTTTGAAGCTCTCAAGGATTTCGTTGCGGATCAACGCCCGGCCCCGCATGGCACGGTTATAAATCGGTGCTGGAATGAGGGCGGCAGCTCCGATACGTGTCCGGGTGCCCCGGTCGAACTTGTCCCAATCGGTGCGGAACCAATTCTCCAAGAACATCGCGGCCCCATCCGCATCCGACGTCAGCATCTGCAGCGGCACCGCATATTTCGCCTTTGGCAGCGACATCTCTTCGATTTCGGCGCCGAGATCGCGGAGCACGTCGAGCGCGTTGTTGAGCGATTTCTCCACATCGGGGTGCAGTTCCTGGCCCGTCGACATTTCCTTCACCAGGCCTAGCTTGAGGCCTTTGATATCGCCATTGAGTAATGTGGCGTAGTCGGGCACTGCCCGGTCGCTGGTGAGTTGATCCTTGGGGTCGTGTCCGGCGATGGCCGCCATGATCAACGCATTGTCGCCAACCGTGCGGGTGACGGGGCCGAACGTGTCCTGTGTCCACGCATACATCAACCCGCCGTAGCGGCTGACGCGCCCGAATGTGGGCCTGATGCCGACCACGCCGTTGGCCCAGGCGGGGCCGCGCACCGATCCGCCCGTATCCTCGCCGATGGAAAAGGAAATGAGCCCGGCGGCAACCGAAACACCCGACCCGGTCGAAGAATGCGATGCCTCATATTCCATGTTCCACGGGTTTCGGGGCTCGCCAAAATGGAAGTTGATCGAGCTGCCCTTGCCGAACTCATGCATGTTGTTCTTGCCGAGCAGGATGGCGCCAGCGGCTTTGAGCTTGGCCACAACGGTGGCGTCCTCCTCGGAGCCGAAATCGTCAGCGATGATTGAGGCCATGGTGGTCCGGACGCCTTCGGTCTTTATCTGGTCTTTGACGCCAAATGGGATGCCGTGCAGCGGCCCGCGATACTTACCCGCTGCAATGTCAGCCTCCGCTTGGCGGGCTTCTGTAAGCGCTTGGTCGCCACAGACGGTGATCCAGGAATGTAGGATGTCGTCATACTTTTCGATCCGGTCCAGATAAAGCTGCACGAGATCGACCGGCGATAGCTTTCCGGTGGCGATCAAGCTCGCCTGCTCGGCGACGCTCATATAGGCAATCTTCTCGGTGTTCACTGTGATACCTCCCTGGTCCCGTTTGGGGCTTGCCCTTATGGTAGCGGAAATCGAGACAATAAAACCAGGGACAGTCACATGAGCGAATATGGCGCGGCCGACCTCAATCTCGGCATTACGGAAAAACTGGCGGGCTATCTCGCGGATTTACAGTTCGAGGATTTGCCCGATGACGTCATCCATGAGTGCCGGCGCGGTATTCTCGATTGGCTTGGCTGCGCCCTGGCCGGGAGCGAACACGCCACCCTCGACACACTGACCGGCGTGCTCGGCGCCATCAGTCCGAATGGGGGCTCCACGGTTATCGGGCGAAAGATGAAGCTTGGCCTACTGGAAGCTGCCATCGCCAATGGCCAGATGGGCCATGTACTGGATTATGATGACACACATCTGGGCGGCGGCGGGGTGCATACGTCCGGCCCGGTGATGGCCTCCATGCTGCCACTCGGGGAAAGCCGGGGGGTGAGTGGCAAAGACTTTATGGTGTCTTATGCGGTAGGGTTTGAGGCGGCGACGCGCACCGGCTGCGGCATGCCGAACCATCACGACGGCGGCTGGCATTTGACCGGCACCATCGGCACGGTCGGCGCGGGGGCGGCCTGCGGGCGGCTGCTGGGGCTCACCAGCGCCCAAATGGTCCATGCGTTCGGCATTGCGGCAACCCAGTCCGCAGGCATGCAGCAGAACCGGGGCACCATGTGCAAGAGCTTCCATCCGGGCAAGGCGGCCTCCAACGCGATTCTGGCGGCGACCCTGGCCGAGGGCGGTTTCGATAGCACCGGCGAAATCCTCGAAGGCAAGAAAGGTTTCTGCCGCATCTACAGCATCGTCACCGATGAGGCGGCTATTCTGGCGGGCTTGGGCGAAAGCTTCGCGGTCACCGGCAACGGCTACAAGCCCTATGCGTGCGGCGTGGTTTTGCATCCGATCATCGACAGCACCATCGCGCTTGGGCAAGAAAGCGCCATCGCGCCGGACGATGTGGCGACCCTAGAGATCACGGCTAACATCAAAGCGGTCACGATCACCGGCGTCTCGGACCCGAAATCGGGCCTTAAATCTAAATTCTCTATCGGCCATGCCTCTGCGGTCTCCTACATCGACGGCAATGCGGGCCGGGCTCAGTTCAGCAATGAGCGCGCGCTGGCCCCGGACGTGGCGGCGCTGCGGGACAAGGTGACGGTGACGGTGGACGAGAATTTCCGCGTCGATCAAGCCGCCGCCGTGGTCACCGCGAAGGATGGCACGCGCGTGGAACACAGAACGGAGCACGCGACGGGCATGGTGGATAATCCCATGTCGGATGCACAGATCGAGACGAAGTTCTTTGATAATGCCGAGCCCATCGTGGGGGCGGAGAAAGCCAAAGCAATCCGTGAGATGGTCTGGAGTCTCGAGAGCGTCTCCGACGTGGGCGACCTCGTGAAACTGTGCGCCTGAGATCATGAGCGACTATGGCGCGGCGGCGCTTAATCTCGGCATCACGAAAAAACTCGCCCGGTATCTATCCACGCTCGACTACGAAAATTTGCCGCCGAACGTGGCGCATGAAGCTAGGCGCGGTGTGCTCGATTGGCTTGGATGCGCCTTGGCGGGCAGCCGGAGCACCACGATTGATACCCTGCTGGGTGTTCTTAAATCGTTTAGCGCGGCGGGGTCTAATATCGTGTTTGGGCGGGACTTGAAGCTTGGCCTTTTGGAAGCGTCTATCGCCAATGGCCAGATGGGCCATGTGCTGGACTATGATGACACGCACATGGACGGCGTCGTCATCCATGCGGGCGGGCCTGTGTTGGCGTCCATGCTGGCGCTACATGAACAAAAGACCATAAGTGGCAGGGGTTTAATCACCGGCTACGTGGCGGGCTTCGAAGCTGCAATTCGCACCGGGCATGGAGCGCCTCGACATTATGAAGATGGCTGGCATCAAACCGGCACGCTGGGCGCCATTGGCGCCGCGGCGGCCTGCGGATCTGTCCTGGGATTGAATTCGGAAAAAATGGTCCATGCTTTCGGGATCGCCGCGACGCAATCGGCGGGGATGCTGCTGAACCGGGGCACCATGTGCAAAAGTTTTCAGGCCGGCAAAGCGGCGTCCAATGGCGTGCTGGCGGCTTTGCTGGCCCAAGGCGGGTTCGACAGTTCTGACGAAATACTCGAAGGTAAAAGAGGCTTTTGCCGAATTTTCAGCTCCGAAACCGACGTGGACGCGATACTGCGCGGGCTGGGGGAGCGTTTCTTCGTCACCACCAACGGCTACAAACCCTATGCTTGCGGTATTGTGCTCCACCCGATCATCGACACCGCGATCGGGCTCCGCGATAAAGCCGCGATTGGTCCGGAGCAGGTGAAGCGCATTGTGGTGACGGCGAATGCCAAAGCGATCAGCGTCACCGGTATCGACGATCCGCAATCCGGCCTCAAGGCTAAATTCAGCACCCGTCATGCGGTGGCGGTCGGCTTTATAGATCGCAGGGCCGGGATTGCGCAATTCAGCAACGAGCGCGCCCTGGCCGCCGATGTCGGCGCGTTACGGGGTAAGGTAAGTGTCGAGATCGACGACGGATTGCGGAACGACCAGGCCCACGGCGTGTTGACCTCAGCCACCGGTGAGACCTTCGCGGTCGCCATCGAGCACGCCACGGGAACAACGGAAAACCCCATGTCGGACGCGGCCATCGAGGCCAAATTCCGCGATAACGCGGACCCGGTCATCGGCGCGGCGCGCGCGCAAGCGATCTGCGATATGGTGCGGCGGCTTGAGAAGGTTTCGGATGTGGGGGAATTGGTGCGTCTCTGCGGCTGACAGATGCTTCGACAGGCTCAGCATGAGGAGCTTGCAAACGCCTCACCCTGAACTTGTCGAAGGGTAAGCTTGTGACCCCGCGCCCCTACGAAGGGGGCCCTAAAGCACTTTCGTGCCGTACTTCGCCACCGTATCTTCGTTCAGCGTCAGGCCGAGGCCCGGCGCATCGTTCAAGGTCAGCATACCATCGCCGAGCTTGGGCGGGTTTTCGAACAGCTCGGCTTGCAGCGGGTCGCGCTCCGGGTTGGTGAAGGCTTCCACATAACCGCCCGCGGGCGTGGAGGCCACAAGCTGGGCGTGGATGAAGCAATCATGATGCGGCGTCACCTTCACATGGTTCAGCTCACACAGGGCTGCCATCTTGCGACCCTCGGTGAAGCCGCCAAACATGGTCACATCGAATTGCAGAATTTGGATGGCTTGTTCTTCCAGCAGCGACCGGCAGCCATACGACGTCAATTCGCTTTCCCCCGCCGATAGGGGGATTGTGGTCTGCTGGGATAGTAATTTTAATTCACGTCGGTCATCGGCCCAGCGCAGCGGCTCTTCCAGCCAAGCGGGCTTCAGCGGCATCAGCGCCATAGCCGCCTCAATGGCGGTGTCCAAACTCCAGGCGCGGTTGACGTCCACCATCAGGGCGGCGTCCGGGCCAATCACGTCGCGCAGCAGTTCCATGCGTTCCATGTCCTCGGCCAGGCTGAGCCCGCCCACCTTGCCCTTGAAGCCCCGATGGCCTTGCTCTTTCAGCTCGGTGATCTCGTCCTTCAGCTCGGCCAAATCCTTGCCGTCGCGGTAATAGGCGCAGGTGACGTAATAGGGCACCTGGTCCCGGTAGCCGCCGAACAATTGGTAGAGCGGCAGGCCCGCCGCCTTGCCGATAATGTCCCAACACGCCACGTCCACGGCGGCTGAAATGCGGATCAGCGCCTCCTTGCCCCAGCCCTTTTCATGGGCGATGCGTTGGGAGGTGAGCGAAAACAAATCCTCATAAATCCGCTCCGGCGCCAACGGATTGGCCCCGATCAAACGCTCCCCAATGCCGCTCTTGAAGCAATTCACAATCGGCGTCGCATCCGTATAGCTCGTCGCCAAGCCAAACCCTTCGATCCCGTCATCAGTGGTCAACCGCACCAAAATTTCATTCGCCGTGGGTACGGTGAAATTACTCACCCAATGAGGACGGTCGTCCTTTGGCCCTTTAAGGAGAAAGACGTCGAGATGGGTGATCTTGGTGGGCATGGACTGGTCCTTGGGTTGGTATGGCAGATACGTGAACGCTGTAGGTTTTTTGACTAACCGTACCAGCATTCTTTCGCAACTTAGAAGTTTCAGCAGTCCGCTTGTAAACCAATCATTTGGTTTCCCGCCCTATAGGCGGTACAATCACAACTCGATCCCGTAATACGAGTAATGGCTTGTCGCTATGATGCGGTTATTTTGCTGGGGTTTAGTTGCAATTTTGGTTCCCGCTTTTTTCATCGTGCGGGGCGAAGATTTTTGGTGGGTCTTTGCGATTGTCGTCGTATTTCTAGCATTTCCCGGATTTATCACAATAAAGGCGCTGGAATGCAGGCAAACAGCGTTAAATTCAAATCTTAATTCGAGGGAAAAAGGGCAAAGGGGCCCGTTTTGAAAACGTGAATTAGGAATGGTATTCTAGGGACACGCAGGCCTCGTAATTAAGTGCGGTGTCCCGGCTTCGGGCCGGGTGGGACAGAGAAATTAGGCCAGATGTCCCCTTGTTTATGAATTTCATAATTCTTTGTTGATTTTTCTTCTTGCTAAAAATGCGATCATTATAAATATGGTCGATAAAAACAGAATGAATGTAATAATAAATTCTATAATTACAGAGTGTTATTTAAGTAGATATAGTACTTATGAGATATATGCCCATTTTTTTCAAAGAAATATAAATTAAAAACAGTATAGTAAGAAAAATATTAATAAAAAATATTCGTATACTATATTGGCTAAGATTATTTTATCTATTGTTACAATAGGTAGGTATAACCCTTTATAAAACCCTGAGGGTAAATAATATAAAATAGTAAAGGTTCTAATTATCAGAATATATAAAGAAACATATTAAGTGTATATTAAATAAAAAATAAAAAAAGTTTAATATATAGTTGTTGAGAATCATATATGTTTTATTTTTGTGAAATGATGGAAATATTTATATAAATATATTAGAGAAACAATTTAACGATTGGTATATTGAGCCTTCATTGGCAGCAGTTGATGGGTCGTAAAAATATATTAATGCTAAGTTTGTTGGAAAGCCGACTAACAAGTATGCAGAAAAGGCATGCGTGTAAGTGGTTACGCTTTTTGTAAAAGGCATTCTCCCCTATCCCCCTAAAACCCCCGCCAAATCCGACACGCCGTTCAGCCCCTCGATGCCCTCGATCATCTCAATCGCCTGATCGATCTCCGCGTCTTTCAACACATAACTCGCGCAATCCCGAAACTTGTCGTGGAGTTCTGCTTGCGTCAGCGGGACTTCCTTATTGCCTTTTGAGATTTTGACGACCTTTTGGATTTTGCGGCCATCTTTGAGGGTGGCGTGGAGGTCGGCGGGGCGGCAGCCGATCTTCCAGGCGGCTTCGGCGACCTCGTCGTGATACATCGTGACCTTCGGCATGAAGTCCTGGATCACCTTGTCGTTGACCACTTCGTCGGTGAATGTGTTGAGGTAAAGACGCCCGTCCTGGATCATCTTGGCCACCGTGAAATTCATGGAGAATTTCCCCTGATAGCCGGTGGTGGGCGCGGTGTAGGAGAGCTTGTCCATGGTGTATTCGACGACGCCGATATCGATCTTCTCGATGTCGTCGAGCGTCACGCCTTCTTCTTCGCGGAGCAGCTTGGCCGCATCGATGCCGGTGTGGGCGGAGATGCAGCACGGGTGATATTTGATCGCCAGGCCCCATTCGATCAGGTCCCAGAGCTTGCCCAATTCGTCGTAGGAGGACATGTCGCAGGGCAGGTCTTTGGCGAAAACTTCGTTGAATTTTACATGGCCGCCGATGCAGTCCTTCGCTGCGGTAAAGCCGTGCTTGGCGAGCTGGGCCGATTGAATGCCGTTGCGCGCGGCCAAGCCCCCATGGAGCGGCTTGGTCATGGTGCCGAAATTCCCCACATGGCCCGATGTCATGGATGAGCAGATGCCCAGCGCCATTTCCATCTGGTTGGCGTCCAGCCCCAATAGGCGTCCGGCGGCAGCACAGCTGCCCATGGAGCCGATGGTGCCGGTGGCGTGCCAGCGGGCGCGGAGCGAATGGAGCGGCTGAATGGACTTGCCGATCTTGGTCATCACCTCGAAGCCCAGCGCATAGGCCGTCAGCACATCTTTGCCCGACGCGCCTAACTGTTCGCCCAGTGCGATGGTGGTGGGAACCAGGGAGACGGACGGGTGGCCCACGAGTGGCCAAGTGACGTCGTCGTAATCGAGTACATGGGCCGCCGACCCATTGACCATGGCCGCGTGGTCCGGGGCGGTTTTGAAGCCGTGGCCCCAGACGGTGGCGATCTCTTTGCCCGCACATTCGCGCGCCCAATCGGCGGGGATTTGCCCAGCGGGGTCTTTCGCGCCCGCCAACGTTACCCCGATACAATCGAACGTAGCCTTTCGC
>Ga0055584_100000419_pt1 | contig 40333 bp, 33 predicted proteins | sample OSDHelmetaG_FD_58716 | JGI IMG/M metagenome (GOLD analysis project Ga0055584, IMG submission 58716) | Pelagic marine sediment microbial communities from the LTER site Helgoland, North Sea, for post-phytoplankton bloom and carbon turnover... | ecosystem: Environmental > Aquatic > Marine >...
TAAATAAAAAACCCTGAGGCCAATCTGGTCTCAGGGTTTCGCTGTTTTTGATTAACAATCGTACAAAGAACCTAAGACCTGGCTTGGGTAAGCTGGTTTAATAGTAGGTTCAAGTTGAGTCGATTGTGAGTTTGCATCAGGTCATCTAGCTTTGCTTTTTATCACTATTAGTAGTCTGACTGCCTTTTGTTCAAATAATCTACCTACTCTATCAATCACGGTCAACCCGTTCTGGATTGAAATTGATAAAATGTAGGACAGCCTCATTGCTCAGGGGTTCGGGTAAATTACGTAATTAATTGAGTCAGAACGTTATTTCGCAGTCAGGCCGGCTTTTTCCTGAAGTGACTCTTTGCCCTTTCGATGACAAAAATCGCCAAACGATTCGTCGGTCTGACGTTCCTCTTTATAGTATTCCAGTAGAGGAGAAAGCCTGCTGGTGATTTCACCCAGCGGGACCATGTCATCATAGATAAAAGCTAATCGGTTTCCGAGCGAATTTCCGCCGAGAAAAAGTGTATATTTGCCGACGGCTTTTCCAACCAGACCAATATCCGGAATATAAGGGCGGGCACAGCCGTTGGGGCATCCAGTCATGTTGACTGAGATTCGCTCACCCTGAAGTCCCTGGCGCGTCAGTTCTTCTTCGAATTCTGTGATCAGGTCTGGCAGTACCCGCTCAGATTCTGTGACCGACAATCCACACATTGGTAAAGCAGGACAGGACATCGAAAATCGTCGAATCAGAGTCAGTTCATCTGCTTTTTTCATCCCATGATCTACAAGTATTTGCTCGATGGCATCTCGATCAGCAGGATCAATATCACAAAAAATAACACTCTGCTTAGCAGTAATCCGTGCATCAAATTGATAAGTCTCCAAAATCTTTCGCAGGCCAGTTTTGATTCTGAGATCGCCCTCATCCTTGATGCGACCATTTTCGATGTTCACGCCGAAAAATAATTTTCCATCACCTTGATCGTGCCATCCCATGTGATCATCGATGCCGGTGACTTCAATATCGCGAGGAGCTATAAGAGGGCCTCCCAGGTATTCTGATACCTTTTCACGGAACTTTTCGATGCCCAGATTGTTGACCAGATATTTCATCCGGGCCTGTTTTCGGTCTTCACGATTACCAAAATCACGCTGGACTTTTACAACCGCTTCAGCGACTGCGAGTACCTGATCATTTTCCACGAAGCCTAGAGGTTTGGCCAGCGCCGCGTAGGTTTTTTTATTACTGGGAGTGACTCCCATACCGCCACCAACATAGAAGTTGTAACCGATGATTTCCTCGTTTTCGACAATCGCAAGCAGGCCTATGTCTTGTGTATAGATATCGACGCAATTGTCTTCAGGTAAGGCGATGCCGATTTTGAACTTTCTGGGAAGATAAACTTTACCGTAGATTGGTTCTTCAACCGGCTGAAACTCTGCTTCGTTTGTTTTATTGCCTGCCTCGTCTGTGATCCATAAATCAAAATACGAAGTCGTTTTGGGTTTGAGATGCTCTGCCAGCGCGTAGGCCATATCCTGCATGGAATCGAAGATCGCATTATTTTTATAAGGGGCAGGGCACGCCATCACGTTTCGATTGACGTCTCCGCAGGCAGCCAGAGTGGTTAATTTGGAATCGTTGATTCCTTTGATGGCCGCTTTCAGATTGCCTTTAATTACACCATGTAACTGAAACCCCTGACGTGTCGTCAGGCGAACGGTCCCATCGCCATATTGATCACACAAATCCAATTCTGCCAGAAACTGTTCTGCGGTTACTTTTCCTCCCGGAACTCTGGTGCGGATCATGCAGCTAAAAGCTTTTCCCTTGCGGGTTCCATCTGGATTCTTGGCCTTTCTGAGATCACGGTCATCCTGCTGGTAGGATCCGTGATGTTTCAAAAGTTGGCATGAATCACCGGTGAATTCGTCACTGTCATTCAGTAATTCTTCAGCAATGGTTCCGCGAAGTTGTCGGCTACCATCTTTAAGAAGTTCCAGTTTAGAACGCTTGGGGACTTCTGGAGATGTCATATATTCAATCCTGTTTGATATAGTCAAAACGACATTCAGAAAGAGGCTTCACGGGAAGGGATTCTGAATGGCTGGGTAGGTTTAATTTGAGTCCAATTGGCAAGAGGCGTTTGTTCAGATATGATTCCTGGTATTGAAGATCAGATCTTTCAAGCTTCTGGAGATCTCGTCTAATATTGGTGATTGAAATCGCGGGTTGTTCATTTGTACCAGAGAAAATCAATCTCAGTTAAAGTATAAACGACTTCGATTATCTTGAATAGTGACTTTTTAAACGCCCCTGACAGCAGCGAATTTGCTGGTGATTCTTAATGAAACAGATCAAAGAGCAATGTATTCTGCTGTTGGCCACTGGGTTGGGCATAGGTTATCTCCCTCGCGCTCCTGGAACGTTTGGCAGCCTGTTAGGTCCACTATTGGTCATGGGGCTGCTGTGTTTTAATCTGACGTTGCCCTTTTATCTTCTGGTCGCTGTAGTTTTATTTCTGGTTGGCGTTTTTATTTGTGATCGCGCGGCAAAAATCCTGGGTTTGGACGACCCGGGTTGTATCGTGTTCGACGAATTCACGGCATTCACTGTAGTAATGTTGCCGGTGCTAAATCGGTCTATCGATGGAAGGTTTTTGTGGATTTCACTCATTTCCTTTCTCTGGTTCCGTTTATTTGACATTTGGAAGCCCTGGCCGGTTCGTTATTTTGATCGGATTCATGGGGGCTGGGGAATTATGGCAGATGATTATGTAGCAGCCATTTATGCGGCGATTTGTCTTTACACCACATTAATTCTTTTAGGGTGGTTTTAGATTCCCTGCTGATTGGTTATGTTGTGCTCAACGTTGAATATTTCAGAAACTTTTCAAGGAATTGGCAGAGTGTCCGCAGAAATTATCAATGGTAAAGCGCTGGCTGCCACATTTCGTGAGCAACTTGCTCAGGAAGTGGCTCAATTTAAAGCAGAATCTCAGGTTGTTCCACATTTGACTGCAGTTTTGGTTGGTGATGACCCTGCCAGTGCTGTGTATGTCCGTAACAAGCAGCGTGCGTGTGAAAAAGCGGGAATCCAAAGTACCCTGAAGCGTTTACCGGCTGATACCTCTGAGGCAGAACTAATTGATTTAGTAGAAGAACTGAATGCCGATCAGGGGGTTCATGGTATTTTGGTCCAACTTCCCTTGCCAAAGCATATTACTGAAACAGCAATTCTGGATGCCGTGAATCCTTTGAAAGATGTAGACGCATTTCATCCTGAAAATGTGGGGTTGATTGTACAAGGGCGCCCACGATATTTGCCTTGTACTCCTTATGGAATTCAGCAGATGATCCTCTCGACTCAAATGGAGACAGCAGGAAAACATGCTGTGATTTTAGGTCGTAGTGAGATCGTTGGAAAACCAATGGCCATGTTGTTGATACAGCGTGGATTGGGGGCTGACGCCACGGTTACCATTTGTCATAGCAGAACCCAAAACTTGAAACAGATCGTGCGATCCGCAGATATTATCATAGCCGCCATCGGTCAACCGGAATTTGTAACAGCCGATATGGTGAAACCTGGTGCTGTTGTAATTGATGTCGGAATTAATCGCGTGAATGACAAACTGGTTGGTGATGTCGCTTTTGAATCTGTGAAAGAAGTTGCTTCCGCGATTACGCCTGTTCCAGGAGGGGTTGGGCCGATGACAATCGCGATGTTATTGAAAAATACACTGACTGCCGCCCGAATTCTCTCAGGAATCGCCCCTCATTGAAATGCGGGCTCAATTGTCTATCGATGGCATTCTCTCTGATCAGAGTAGAAATAAAAAAAACTCTCCCGACGTTCGGGAGAGTTTTTGTTTTCTTATGCCATGCTGAGATGACAGAAACCCAAATTATGGCTTCTTGGGAGCATCCTTTTTAGCAGCTTCAGGCTTAGCTTCGTCCTTTTTGGCAGCTTCAGGCTTTGCTTCATCCTTTTTGGCGGCTTCTGGCTTTGCTGGATCCGCGGCGGGATCAGCTGGGTCTGCAGCAGGATCTGCTGAGGGGCCTGGATCAACTTCAGTTGCTGGAGGTGCATCAGTAGAGCTGGCCTCAGGCTCAGCTTTTGTGCAACCAGTAACGAATAATGTAAGGGCCATCAGTGCAAACATGGTCGAAAGTAATTTCATCTCTGTTCTCCATTTTTCAAGTGATTATCAGATTTGTAAGTTTGAGAGTTTCACAAATCGGGTTTGATTCAGTATTGATTGAAGGAAACCCTATTATTCAGGTCTGTTCTCAAGAACAAACTACCCTACCCTATTAATAAGAGCCACTTTCCCAATGCTTTATTCCAGAGAATTTATGATTTTTATTAAAACCTGCGAATTAGGTGGCCTGAGCAGTTTATGGCATTGAAACCTTCATAAAAACACATAGATCGTTTTTGAAATGATCCAATTGTCTATTTTACTGACTTTCTTAGTTCTAGTTGGCTTCCCCAAAATACGTACTTGTATTGAGTGAGTAAAACGGACAATGAGAGATCGAGGAGATTTATGAAAGGATGCTCTCACATTTTTGTAGTTCGGACGGATTTCACATTAGAAGAAAATGGTAGATTTCTTACATCTGGGGGTTGATCACAATTTATTCCGTATTATTCTGCAGGCGTTTCGAAACTCGCTCTGCTTCTCGCAGCACGCGCATCAGATTTCCGCCCATAATTTTTTTTATTTGCGAATCCGTGTAACCCCGATCCAGCAATGCCTGAGTAATCAGAGGATAGGTGGCAACATCTTCCAATTGGGTCGGCAATGTCGAAACACCATCAAAATCAGAGCCGATACCCACGTGCGCCACACCAGCGACTTTTGCAATATGATCAATGTGATCGACGACATCATGAATCGTTCCTGGTTTCATTTTATGACTACTCTTCCAGCGGTTATACTCTCGATTAAAGTCCGAATCTTTGGGAAACTTCTGTTTGAGTTCCCGTCGAATCTGAAACATGTCGGTCATTAGTTTTGCCGATTCGGGAACAACAAAACCGGAGAAATAATTTACCATCACGACTCCGCCGTTTTGCTTCACCTTTCGTAAAATATCATCGGGAACATTTCTGACGTGGTTGGCAATTGCGCGAGCGGAGGAATGTGAGGCGATGATGGGGGCCTGACTGACACGCAAAACATCGTCCATCGTTTCAGAAGAGACATGTGAAATATCAACCAGCATTCCCAGTTGGTTCATCGTGAGTACTACTTCTTCACCGAAAGGAGAGAGTCCCCTGTTTTTGGCGACATCTGTGGCTGAATCTGCCCAGTCAAGAGAATCGGAGTGAGTCAGAGTCATATAACGCACGCCGAGACCATAGAACACACGCAGTAGTGACAGTGAATTTTCAATAGCATGTCCACCTTCCACACCGATCATTGAGGCAATTTTTCCTGATTTATGAATTCGTTCAATATCATCCGCGGTCGCAGCCATTTCAAATGTATCGGGATAACGCTTGATCATCCGATGAATCAGATCAATCTGTTCCAGTGTGTAATGGGCGGAACGCCTTTCGAGCCGTGTTTCTGAAGGAACGTAAGCCGACCAGAATTGGGCGCCCACATTGCCTTGTTTGAGTCGGGGAATATCTGTATGAAACTTTGGTTGAGGCTTCGAAATATCAGCCTGTTTGAACGAAGAGGCTGCTTTTTCACGCATCGTCCAGGGGAGATCGTTATGCCCATCAATCACGAGGCATTGTTGATGTAGTTTTTTAGCACGCTCGGTCAGAACAACTGGTTTGCGGTTCGGTTGCTCACCCATCAGGAAACCTGGAGCGATGATAAATGAAAATACAAGTCCCAGAAACAAATGATTTGACATGGAAACAGGTAGTGAAAAAACGAATTTCATAATGTCCCTTTTCTCTTCGGAAAAATGGAATAGTGAAGTTCTTCAGTTGGAAACTGTTTATAAACAAAGAGTATATAGCATCAGCTCATTGTTGTATCTCAGCCTTCAGACAAAACAGTATTGATGTTGAGCAATATTCCAGTTAACTTGAACAGATGAAATATTAAACTGTGCCCGATTGTTTAACGTTCCCCTTATCGAGTTCGTTTACATGGTTCGTTTGTCTTAAGGAATTATTCAATGAGCGAAAGCCTGGAAACAGTGTATTCTACAACGAATGTGATGGAAGCCGAATTTATCAAAATGACGTTGGAAGGGGAAGGGATTCGGTGCATGTTGGAAAATGAACTTCAAGCTGGTTATACGGGTATCTTCGAAGTCAAAGTAGATGTGATGTCCTCCAATGTGGATCACGCCCGTCAAATTATTGATGAGATACGCGAGTCTTCCGAATCAGCTGAGGATTCTCCTGAAGCAGAGTGATATTCGAGAGCTGTTATTCTTGTTTTCTGAGAACAAACAATCGGGGCGCGCGAGTTGAATCTGATAATGAAAAACAGATATCCGTTTTAAATAAATTCTCTTCAAGAGTGTTTATCCATTCAGAAACAGCCGTAGTTTCCGCAGCACCTCCAGGATGACCAGGGTACGCCATAATGGTTAAGATTCCACCAGGACGTAACAATTTCGATGCTGCTTTGACGGCAGTCAACGTCGAGTGTTGTTGTGTGATGATGGTATGATCGCCGCCTGGTAAATAACCCAGATTGAACATGATTGCGCCGATCCTCTGGTGAAGGTTCGAGGGAATAATCTCCGCAAGCTGGCTGTGATCGTGGCAAACTAAATTACAGTTCGAAAATCCTGCCTGCGTAAGTTTTTCGATCGTCTGGTCAAGTCCCTTCTGTTGGATATCAAAAGCAAAAACACTCCCCGTTGGTCCCACAGTCTGGCAGAGAAAGAGGGTATCGTGGCCATTGCCGGCGGTGGCATCAATGGCAGTTTCGCCCGGCTTTAACACTGCGGCAATGAGTTCATGGGCTTGATCGGTTAAACGCGTCATGGGGAGAGATCAATTTTTCGGCTGAGGTCCAGTTGTTTATCCAAAGACTGTTTGCCTTCCAGAACGTTTACAAAATAATCTGCCATCCACGGAGTCTGCAGGCTCCCCTTCGAAGCGAAGCCGTTAAAAAATCCGATTTTGGTCTGCGCGGGATGAAACCCCATAATCGGTAAGCGGCCACGAATGACCGGCCGGACCGCAGCGCGATGGTCAACAACTTCAAACGGCAGTTTGAGAAATTCGACAAGTCGCGCGCAGATTTCCTCGCGGCCGACGATCGTCGGTTCACAATTAAGATTTTCGCGATCATAAGTTGAACCGGCGCGATAGAGGTCATCCTTCCAATGCGCCAGCCAGACTCCCCGATGTACCACACGTCTCTCTGTCAGTCCCGGTATTTTCAGGGTGAGGACTTCTCCTTTCGCCCCTTCAAAAGGCACCGTTCGAAACCAGGGATTCTGCTGACTGTGGATACCTTCACAAAAAATGATTCTGTCAGCAGTGATCTTCCAGCGTGGCAGTATCGCACGGTCTGATTCAAACTCAAGATCGCTGGCCGGGTCGATGTCTACTTCCAGAAAACAATTCTGTTCTGAAAAGTGCTCGCGGGAGACACGAAGATAAGTCGGCACATCCAGTTGTCCTCCCTGCGTCATTTCAAAGCCTCCCCGACTCATCTCAAACGCTCTTTCATCGGCCAGCGGTTGCGGTTCAGAAACCAGTTCTGGAAAGTGTGTTTGCGAACGCTGCCGATACTGTTTCTGCTCCTGTTCAGAAGAAAACAGCCGCAGCATAGGCTTCAGTTCGAAAAAGCGAGCATCCGTTTCTTGTTCAATTCGACGATAAAAGTCAGTTGCGAAGGGCAGGAATTCGTCAAGTCGCCAGGAAACAACGAGTCGTTGCCCCGTGATGGGAGTAATCAAGCCCGCGGCTACATTTGAAGACGTTGTTTGTTCACACCGATCGATCACAAGTACGCTGAATCCACGATTTAGTAATGTCCAACCCAATGCCGTTCCTGCCAATCCTTGCCCTACTATGATGTAGTCAAATTGTTTCAGGGTTGGCTTGGGTAATGACACTTTTCTCGATTGCCTGCATTATACTTAAGTGGATTTATAGTGCTTAGATTCGATCCGTTCTCTACCTTGAAGTTTTGTATAATGTAGTTTCACTTACCGATACAATATAGATATTCCTGGCGCTTACCAGACGCGCGGCTTGCGGCGCGGTGGAAAATCTGATTGCCGCAGAGGGCAGGGGATGCGAAGCATTCATCGCCCAGCTGATTTTCTGCGAGTAGTTCGAATTTCTTTGGGTTGGTACGAAAGACGAACGTTTTACCCTGCTCATTGGAAAGATAGAGGCAATTGTTGGCGAGAACCAAAGAGGAAGAGACTTTTCCGCCCAGGCGACTTTTCCACTGTTCTTTTCCGGTCTGGGCATTCCAGCAGTACGCAATGCCGTTATCGTCGACGGCGTAGAGGTATCCCTGATAGGCCAGCATCGACTGCTCATAACATTTCACACGATTCGTCCAGACAACTTTACCTGAACCGTCGGCTTTAACTGCCATTGTCCCTTTTAAGGGAAAACCGCCACTCGTAAAGACCAGGTCCTTATCCCAGACCATGGTTCCACAACTGACGATCCACATCGCGGGGGCTGACCAGAGATCGTTCCCGGTCTGGGGATCAAAACTCGCCACTTTGGAATTACCACTCAACAGCATTTGATCGCGGCCCGCGATCTGTGCCACGATCGGGGTTGAGAAGTTCATTTTTTCAGGCCGTTCGATGCGCCAGGCCTCGCCACCCGTTTGTTGATCAAAGGCGGCTATAAAACCATTCTTCTCGTATTCTGAAGTGACAATTACTTTCCCTTCATACAGAATGGGTGAGGGGGCATAGCCAAATTGATAGGCGCGAGGCAGATAGCCGCCGGCTTTGATCTGCCACTGCTGTTTCCCACCAAGATTTAACGCCGTCAACTGAACTCGGTCAAATTGCGGAAAGACGGCGAAAATGGTTTCACCGTTCGAGGCCAGTGTAGGCGAAGCATGTGTATTCTTCTGATGAATCTTAGGGGCAAAATCACCTTGGTTGACATCGGTTTTCCATAACTGCTGCCCCGTCGCACGATCAAAACAAATCACCGATTGAATTTGTTTCTCTTTATCCGCGGTGGAAATCAAGACACGCTCATTCACCACAATTGGAGAGGAATGACCCCGTCCGGGAAGAGGCGTTTTCCAGCGAATGTTTTGGGATTCATTCCACTTCACAGGTGGCATCTCCCCATCTGCAATTCCATTGGAATGGGGACCACGCCAGACACGCCAATCATCTTCCGCCTGGGAAGAAGTGGTGAACAGGCAAGTCAGCAGCAGGCAATAGATCCAGTCGAGAGGAATCGATAATTTCATCGTTTGGCCTTTAAGGATTCGAAAAATGTCAGGAGGAGTGCGGCATAGGGGAATCACATTGCTACCATTTATTGTGGTCGAGCCAGTACCGGTGTGCAAGGTGTCTGAGGGATCTTCTTTCACTCATTAGAAAATGGTTTTCTATTGAAAGACATAAATTCTGGCTGAAGGATGGATCAATGGAGATTCTTTTCTCGGTTCCCTTTTTAACAGGTGACAGGCTGGCCATTCGTTTGTTACAATGCGAGTGTTCCAAGACGCGTTGAGCATGCGCCAGCATTTCCAAACCACAATTCTTGTGATATCAACGCTTTCTGAAGCAAAGCAATCCATAGAAAGTCTGATTTTATATTGTTGGTTGGTTTGTCTTTTTCAAGACAGGTGGATTGTGCGTAACGTAAGCGGGTGGGAGCAAGGGCAGATCCAGAATGATTCTAGTAAATGATCTTACGCGGATATTCGAGGCAGGGAATGAAGATGTTCTAGCCGTGGATCATGTCTCTTTTGCCGTGTCGCAAGGCGAGGTCTATGGTTTGCTGGGTCCAAACGGAGCCGGTAAAACGACGACGCTCCGAATGATTTTAGGGCTATTAAAACCAACCAGTGGCGATGCGGAAGTGGAAGGTTTTCTCGTTTCACGTCAACCTGACGAAATCAAACGTCGCGTGGGACTGGTCTCAACCAGCGCGGGTCTCTACCAATGGCTAACGCCCCGTGAAATTCTTTTTTTCTTCGCTGACGTCTATGGTGTGCCGAAAGATCAGGCCACTGAGCGTATAGCAAATCTAACTCAACTCTTTGAACTGACACCATTTTTAGATCGTCGTTCTGCTACATTGAGTACCGGACAAAAACAGCGAGTGAATCTGGCAAGGTCGCTCATCCACAATCCACCTGTCATGTTGATGGATGAGCCAACCCGCGGCCTGGATGTAGTCGGCAGTAAAGTCATTTTTGACTACATTGATCATTTGCGCGATGCTGGCAAAGCGGTAATTGTCTGCACTCATCGACTCGATGAGGCAGAACTGCTCTGTGATCGGTTTGGTTTATTGCATCAAGGGAAAAAACGCTACGAAGGAACTCTGTTAGAACTGAAGCAAAGTACAATGTGTCAGACTTTGACACAAATATTTCTACAGTTACTCGACGCGCCTGTTGTATGCCAGGAGTCTAGGGCTTCGATTCAAGAGGATGTGAATTGATGTCGGATTCATCTAAATTGCACGTACGCACTCATTCTTACGCAGGAACATTCCGGTTTTCAGGTCTGTTGAAAAAAGAATTGCGCGAAATTCTTCGTGATCGGCGCACGATTATCACCTTGGTTTTAATGCCTTTGCTGGTTTATCCTCTGTTGGGATTAATGTTGCAGAAGTTTTTTATGAGTCAGATGGAAAATCTGGGGAAAGTAGAATATCGCATCCTTCTGCCAAACGAATCAGAAGGAGATTTATTTCGTAATGCGTTTAACCACGGACAACAAATTCTCAAATTAAAAAAGTATAAAGAGTTCTCGACATCAGAAAAAAGCAAACCCGATGAGACGCTCGAAGAGTTCGAGCAGCAAAAGCCGAAAATTAAGATCCTGATTGTGGATGACGCAAACAAAAATCGAACTTTAAAATCTTTTGTGCGTGATGGGGACGTTGATGTAGGCGTTCAGTTTATTACCAGTAAAAAACAGGAAGAAGAATTTAATCGCAACAAGCTGGGAGGCCGGTTTGAGATCATCTACGGGGCACAATCCAGACACAGTCGACGCGTTGCAGACTATGTTGAAAAACGCTTACTGGCAGTCAGATGGGAATACAGGAATCGACTTCTCAAAGATTTTGGGGAAAGTAACGCCGTTCCTTTCAAAACATCTATTTCAGCAGTCAATACGCAGTCAGGTCAGACGTTCTCACTAGTGACTATCGTGCCTCTGATTTTGATTTTGATGACTATGACGGGAGCCGTCTATCCGGCAATTGATTTAACGGCGGGAGAACGAGAGCGAGGTACACTTGAAACTTTAATGGCGGCTCCATTACCGAGGATGTGGATTTTGAGTGCCAAATTCATCGCGGTTTTAGTGGTTGCTATTATGACTGCACTTGTCAATATGATGGCTATGCTGGCGACCACATATGCCAACGGCTTGGAAACCGTCTTGTTTGGCACGGGTATGACACCATTTGTATTATTGGAAATCTTGTTGTTACTGATGATCTTTGCCGCTTTCTTTTCAGCGGTTCTACTCTGTATTACCAGCTTTGCCCGTAGTTTCAAAGAAGCTCAGGCCTATTTGATTCCGCTAATGATGATCTCAATGGCACCTGGGATTCTGGGGATGGTACCCGATTTGAAGATGACTCCACTATGGGCTGTTATTCCGCTGGCGAATATCGTGTTACTCAGTCGAGATTTTCTACTTCACGATGCACAGCCACTCTTGGTTTTTGTGTCGGTGTTTTCAACTTTGTTTTATGGAATTGTCGCATTAAGTCTGGCGGCACGGATTTTTGGAACTGATACCATTCTCTATCAGAGCAATGCTTCCTGGACCGATTTACTCAAGCGATCAAAAAAGACGCATGCAGTGCCCGCCCTAAATAATGCCATACTTTGTCTGGCAGTACTATTTCCTGTGTTTATTCTCTCTGCATCATTTGTGAGCCGATTGGGCGAGATGTCGATATCGCAACGGTTGCTGATTTCGGGAACTCTTACATTCAGCCTGTTTCTTTTGATTCCACTCTTGTTCGCTCGAATGGGTGGTGTAAAACTTAAAAGCGGATTTCGTTGGTTTAGACCTCGAATTCTCTCTTGCCTGGGAGCCATTCTACTGGGCTTCACTCTCTGGCCATTTGCTTATGAAATCGAAATTCTCTCACTCAGTAATGAACGGATAGAGTCGCTTTCAAAATTGTTTGAGTCATTGAAACTGGAATTAGGGGCAGTCCCCCTGTGGGTCAAATTAATCTCTCTGGCCGTGTTACCTGCGGTTTGTGAAGAATTATTTTTTCGAGGTTATTTACTAAGCTCCCTCTTAAATCGTTTTTCCAGTACGCCTGCGATCCTGATCTCTGCATTTTTGTTTGCGTTATTTCATGTGATCGTGAGAGATTCATTATTTATCGAGCGATTTTTTCCCAGTTTTTTTATGGGACTGGCTCTGGGTTATGTGAACGTGCTTGCTCGCAGTGTGATTCCCGGGATCATGCTGCATATGATTCACAATGGACTGTTACTGACTCTCGCCAATTATCAGGATTATTTTTCCACTTGGAAAATCAATCTGGAAAATCAGAAGCACTTACCCATAGTCTGGCTGGGAAGTTCGTTACTGATCGTCATAATGGGGTTCTTCCTGATACGTGTGGGAAATAGCCGACAACCTGATGAAAGTCCTGATCTGTAATAGCATTGCTACTGAGTTCCCTCTCAAACCCAGGATCAATCAAGCATGGTTTCCTTCGTGAGTTAACTTGATTACGATATGGTTGCAGTGTTAATTACAACCGTTTCAATAAATTCTCTGGTGAAATCCCGACTGGTCGAGACAATAAACTGATGGGAGTCGTCGATGCCTCTGAAAATAGTCCTGCTTTTCTTGTTTTGTATCATTCCCGCTACAAATCTATTAGCCGCTCATCAGGAACACCCCAACATTGTTGTGATTCTTGCCGATGATTTTGGCGTTGGTGATATTCAGGCACACTACCCCAAAAACAAAATTCCCACACCTTATCTTGACCGCCTCGTGTCACAGGGGATGAGTTTTACTGATGCTCATAGTGGATCAGCTGTCTGCACGCCTACACGCTATGGATTATTGACAGGCCGATACAGTTGGCGGACACGTTTGCAGGAATGGGTGGTTGCCGCTTATGAGCCACCACTGATCACCAGAGACCGGCTTACTTTACCGGGATTACTTAAAAAACAGGGTTATCAGACGGCCTGCGTCGGAAAATGGCATCTGGGTTGGCAATGGGCCGGCCCGCAATCCAGTCGTATGATGGAGAAAAAAAACGGACAGTGGAAACTGCAATGGGATTTCAAAAAACCGATTAAAGGTGGACCGACTGAACGCGGGTTTGATTACTTCTTTGGGGTTGATCTTCCCAACCTTCCTCCATTTGCTTTTATTGAAAATGATCATGTTACGAGTCTTCCAACTGAAAAATTTCAGTTGGACCCCGGTGAAGGAATTGTCTTACCCAAAGGATTTGTTGGTGCACCCACAGCACCAGGTTGGAGGATGCAAAAGATTCTCCCAGAGATCACTAAACGTGCTGTTCGATATATTCATGATCAAGCAAAACAAGATGCACCGTTCTTCCTTTATTTTTCAATGACTTCACCACATGAACCAGTTGTGCCTTCGGAAAAATTTCGCGGTAAAAGTGGAATTGCTCCCATTGCAGACTTTGTGATGGAGACAGATTGGTCTGCCGGACAGATTATTCAGGCCGTCGATAAAGCGGGGATCGCCGATAACACGGTTGTTATTTTTACTGCGGATAATGGTCATTCACACTACACAGGGTGGAATGAATTAATCAAAGCAGGCCATCAGCCCAGTGGACCCTATCGTGGACACAAAGGGGATATCTGGGAAGGCGGACACCGAGTTCCACTTGTTGTGCGCTGGCCTGAAAAGGTTGGGGCAGGCACACGCAGTGACCAGATGGTCTGTCTGACAGACTTAATTGCTACGAACGCGGAAATTGTGGGAGTCGAATTACCCTCAATCGGAGCAGAGGACAGTATCAGTTTTCTTCCTTCTTTATTGAATCAGAAAAACGACAAACAGCGTACCTCACTCGTGAGCCATTCGAACCACGGCGAATTTGCCTACCGAAATGGTCCCTGGAAAATCGTTTTCAAAATGAGTGGTAAAAACCTTCAACAATCACGAGGAAAGCCAACGATAACGGAACTTTATAATTTGGATTCCGATATCAGCGAACAGAATGACTTGACCAGAAAACATCCGGAGGTTGTAAAGCAGATGACTGTCGATCTGCAAAAGTTAATTGATCAGGGTAGCAGTCGTTCGGGGCAAAAAGGCGCCAATGACACGAAAGTTCGATTCGATATCAGCCAGGAAGTACGTTGGGCACCTGCCTCATAACATTAATTATTAACAAGATGTATGGGGATTACTGAAAATATGATGTTATTCATCAGCTGCCTCAGTATCAGAATCGTCCGATGAAATCCGCGTTCCTCTTTTTAACGATTCGGTACCAAATCGGTTTGCAATCTGATCTTTTACCTCATCGAGGCGAGAATGTTTTTGCTGATCTGTTTCTTCAAAGAGAGAGCGTTGCTGTAATGCTCCTGTATCAAAGCCGGTGACTCCGACTCCGATTAGTCTGATTGATAATGCACGCTCAGGCAGTCGGTTTTTTAGTAGATGTAAAGCCGATTCTTCAATTTCATTTGTAATGTCAGTCGGATGATTTAAGGTGAGATCGCGAGTAAAGGTAGAGAAATCATCGTAGCGAATTTTGAGCTGAATGGTCTTGCCTCGCAGTTCGTTTTTGCGAAGTCGCCGGGCTACATCCTCTACCAGTTCGATCAATACCGTTTTTAGAACTTCGACATCGGTCACGTCTTGAGAAAATGTAGTCTCGCGTGAAATGGATTTTGCCTGTCGATCGGAAATGACGGACCGATCATCAATGCCCCGTGAGAGTTCCCACAAATGCTGGCCTTGCTCGCCAAATAACTCGCATAACAATTTCGCGTCAAGAGCCCGTAATTGTGCAATTGTTTGAACTCCCAGATTGGCAAAGCGTTTACTGGCAACTTTTCCAATACCCCATACGCGTGAAATGGGCAATGGATCAAGAAATTCGTGGATGCTGTCCGGCTCCACGATCACCATCCCATCCGGCTTCTCAGCGTCACTGGCGATTTTAGCCAGAAATTTATTGGGGGCCACCCCCACAGATGCAATCAAGTTTAATGACTCTTTTATTTCTTGTTTGATGGAGACGGCAATATCTGGACCGCTTCCAAATAATAATTGGCTGCCGGAAACATCCAGAAATGCCTCATCTAGTGAGAGGGGTTCAACCAGAGGAGTATACTTGCGAAAAATATTCTGAATGGAATGAGAGACCTCAGCATAGTCTTTCATTCGTACCGGAAAATAGTGAGCGTGAGGGCAGAGTTGACGCGCGGTTTTCATTGGCATGGCACTGTGCACACCATACTCGCGTGCTACATAATTGGCAGCTGAAACAACACCTCGATGTTCAGCTTGACCGCCAACAATAATCGGTCCCCTTTTTAATTCCGGGTGATCCCGTTCTTCAATCGACGCATAAAATGCATCCATATCAACGTGTAAGATCGTGCGCATTGGATCAATCGATTACTCAGCTGATTTAATTAACTTCGCTTACAAAGAGGTCGTTTACTTTTTTGTTGGTAGAGTGTACCGTTTGTGGTTGAGGAAGAACTGAACTATTCACTGTTTCACTATTCGAGAAATTCTATTTTGGGTTTCATATTAGCAGGAATCACATCAAATACGTACTGAAAAGAATAGAAAGCAAAACAGAGATAAAAGTCGCTTGATCTTTGCAATGCTGTTTCAAGGTCTACTATAATAGTCCGTTCACAATCAATCATCCTGCATCTGGATGATTCCATGAACTGGATCATCTTGCAATTATTTTTGTTGATAAGGAGTCTTCAGTGAGTAAACCTCATCAAAATCGTCGTGACTTTTTGAAAACATCAGCCGCTGTTGTGGCTGGCAGTAGTGTCCCTTTCTGGTTTGATATTGATCCTGCCAGTGCATACAAATTCAAGGCAGCCAATGATCGTCCTGTAGTAGGATGTATTGGAACAGGTAGTCGCTGGAATAGCGTTGGACCCAATGCAATGAAATATGGTGATGTAATTGCCGTATGTGATGTAGATGCCGCTCATGCGAATAAAGCCCACGATCGAGTGAAAGATATTCAGGGCAAAAAAGGGAATAATAAAAAAGTCGCTGTGTTCGAAGACTATCAGAAAGTTCTCGAAAATCCCGAAATCGATATTGTGACCATCGTCACGACCGATCATTGGCATACAAAAATTGCAATCGAAGCGATGAAAGCCGGTAAAGACGTTTATTGCGAAAAACCGCTGACTTTGACGATTGATGAAGGCAAGCAGATCATCAAGACGTTAAAAGAAACCGGTCGCGTTTTTCAAGTTGGTACGCAACAGCGCAGTGAAATGGGACAGCGTTTCCTGAACGCCGTAGCTGTTATTAAAGAAGGTCGGCTAGGCAAAATCACAGAAGTGGAATGTGTCATCGGTGGCATTGCTCCCAGTGGTCCTCTTCCGGTCGCTGACGTTCCTAAAACCTTGAATTGGGAAAAATGGCTTGGACAAGCACCAGTCACAGATTATCGCTGGAAAGCAGGCGAAGGCGAGAAGCCTAGAGCCAAAACACGCGGACATTACGAATTCCGCTGGTGGTATGAATATTCTGGGGGCAAAATGACCGACTGGGGCGCACATCATGTTGATATCGCTCAATGGGCAATCGGTATGGATCATTCCGGCCCCACCCAGGTCGTTCCCATTTCGGCAGTGCATCCGGTTCCTCTCAAGGACGGTATGCCTACCAAAGACGACGCTTATAACGTTGCTTCCAAGTTCGAAGTGCAGTGCGCTTTCCCGAACGAAGTAAAAATGACGATCAAAAGCGATGGGCGAAATGGAATTCTCTTTACAGGTACTGAAGGTCGGATGTTCGTCAGCCGTGGCGATTTAACTGGTAAACCAGTCGAAGACCTGAAGAATAACCCACTTTCCAGTGATACCATCAAGAAGCTCTACAAAGGGCGTCAGCCTGGCGATCACATGCGAAACTTCTATGAATGTGTCGATGCGCGGGAACAACCAATTTCCGATGTCATGACACACCATAGAGCAATTACGACCTGTCATTTGGCTAATATTGCTATTCGTCTGAATCGCTCACTGGAATGGGATCCCAAAACAGAGCAGATTATCGGCGATGACGATGCCAATCAGTGGCAGAGCCGCAAGCAGCGTAAAGGGTACGAAATTAACGCGTAGTCTAATTGCTTAATCTGTAAAAAACGATCAGCCTGAAGGAAGCCATTTCCTTCAGGCTGTTTTTGTTGCTCTGACTTAATACTCTACATCCAGAGGTGAATTCGTTCTTGTAATTCTGCTGGCAGGCGTTTTTTGATGGCATTCATCACCTGATTATCATGATACCGCGTACTGAAATGTGCGAGAATAATCAGTTCATTTTGAAATCGTTCTGCACGTTCGACTAGATCGTCAAGGTGCATATGGCCAAATTTATGGATCTTCTCCCGCCGATGATCGGGACGATAAAACGTCATCTCCGTAATCAGTACTTTGGATTCATAGGCGGTTTCGAAACGATCCAGGCCAGCAGGAGCGGTATCTCCTGTATAACAAACGAGAGGCACGCGAATTTCTTCGCTGACTTCGGTTCCGGCAACTCGCGCATCACGGATTTCCGATTCTGGCTTGCCGATGAATTCTGGTTTCAGTTTTTTGCGGCAGTCCCAGACCTGGAAACCCAAAGAGGGAACTGTGTGTTTGGTTCGAAAAGCAGTTACGGCATGTTCGCGTGAAAGCTGGATATCTTCCCCATCCTTCAAGCCAACCAGATCACATTCCATGCGACCACGATCCAGTTTCTGCCAGCTTTTCAGCATATTCCAGACTGGGTCGATGACTTCTTCAGGCATATAAATCGTGGGCGGACTCATTTTCATCATACGTCTGCGGGCAACATATGCGGGTAATGCTGCCATATGATCAAGGTGGGCATGCGAAATAAAAAATACTGAAGTGCCCATAAATGACCAGGGGCTGGCACCCATGTCGAAGCCCAGTTTGAGTTCAGGAATTCTCCAGTAACTCTGAACGGCGGCACGTGAATACCCCTCGATAGTAAGTCCTTTGTATTTCAGGGTTTGGAGAGGTAAGTTTTCAAGCATGGAAATATTACGATTGGTGGATTAGAAATGTTAGTTTTCTCGAGTAAGCCAGATTAACTCAATTTATCTGACTTACCAATAAATACACCGCCGGAAATCGAAGAACAGTTCGAGATTCGGCGGTGTGATTGTTGTAAAGATGAAATTTCTAAAAGTGAGACACTTATTTGACCGCTATGGATCGGCCCGTCTGGATACTTTTTGCTTCCGCATAGCAGATTTTCAGAGCATCTCTGGCCAGTGCACCGGACAAGGCTTCTGGTTCGTTACCTGACCGAATCGCGTCCACTGCTGCTTGAATTTCCAGAGTAAATGCAGCACACCAGGCATCTCCCCCTTTTAATTTTGGATGTTGTAATTGACCTTTTTTGGTGATTAGTGTGAGCGGCTGGCTGACGACCCATTCTTTATTCTTACCTACTCCCATTGTTCCTGCACCAAATAGGACGGTCGCGTTTTCGAAGTAGAGTTCGTAGCCGTGCGCAAATTCCAAACCACGTGCCGCTATGCCTCCGCTGACACAGCTGATCGCCAGATTCGGATCTTCGAATTCATAGACGGTATGAACATGGTTTACATAGCCTTTGTTTTCGATGCCACGTGAAGTCACTTTTCGAGGAACTCCACACATCAGGCTGATCAAATGGTTGTCATGGATGTGCAAATCCACCCCCCAGCCTCCTAACTTCTGAAAATCTTCAATATTTTCAGACCATTTGGGAGGTGCCATGACTCGTCGAAAATGAGCAGCTAAAAGTTTGCCATATTTGTTACTCTGAACGCATTCTACAGCAAATTGAAATTCAGGAAAGAAGGGAAGTACCTGTGCTACCATGAACTGTACCCCTGCCTTCTCTGCAGTTTTTACCATTTTGTTTGCCGCTTTGAGATCCAGGGCAATTGGCTTTTCCACAAGCGTATGTTTGCCGGCTCGGATAGAATCCAGGGCTACCTTCTCGTGCATCTGGGTGGGCAGGCATATGTCAACCAGATCGATATCCGGGTCAGCTAAAAGGTCGTGATAGTCGGCGTATTGTTTGACTTTAGATAAATCAACCTGACCACCTCGAGGACCAAAATTTCCTTCAATCGTGCTCCAGTCGCCCGCTAGTTTTTTGGGATCTCGGGTTGAAATGGCAGTGACTTTGGCGCCTTTGAGTTTCTTGGCTCCCTCGTAATGAGCCATTCCCATGAAACCAATACCGATAATTCCGATTCGAACCATAATATTTCCCCGTTAATGAGGCTGATCTTTTGGGTTGGTAAATACTGTTGCTAAAGACTGACGATCCGTGCTGAAATCGTCAAGCGGTTGCCAACAGGTTTTCACGCTTCTTTTTCTATCTTCTGCGAATTCCATGCGTCTTTGGCACTCATCGGAATTTGAAATGGTCAGTTCCAACTTAATCGGTGCGCTGTTGTGATTCAGCGAACCGGTTTCCGGTATACTGGAAAGGCGATATTCTCTTCGTTTTGTGAGGCAACTTTGAACTGAAAAACCTCGCTAGAACCAACGCTTCATGTGGTCAGCAAGCCCGGTTGCTGCCTGTTTTTTATGCAACACTCAGGCTGCCTGAATTTTGTGCAATAAAATGGGGTAAATATGTCGGGCAGGGCGGCGTTTATGTGGTTGCAGGTTGCGGGTTTATATTTTTAGGTCTGGGCTAGACACGTTAATCCAAAAGGTGTTATCATACTGATGTCGACATCGTAGTGATGGCAGTTGTCGAGGAAATAGAGATTGTTTTCAGTAAACTGCCTAAATGAGTACTCTTGAATTACCCTCATCCTACAATTTGGCTTCAACCTTTCTGGAAAGGTTACAGGGAAGTATGAGGGAACAGATAACGAAGGATTCGAAAAGAAATGCTTGTATTATCACGTAAGCCCGGCGAACGAATTCGGATTGGCGATGACGTAACCTTGACGGTTGTTCGAATTGGCCCCAATTCAGTCAGACTAGGCATTGATGCTCCACGGAGCATGAGTATCGTCCGAGAAGAGTTGTGTATTGACTTTTCCGATCTTCCAGAGGCTGGTCAATGTAAAGAAGGTGCCTCCTCGCCTTAATGCGAACTGCCTTTCCTGGTTTCCGTCTCAAGTTTTCTTGATCGGACGATTGTCGATAAAAATTCGTTTCTAATTCATGATTGCATATTTCGATATTAGAAGCCCGTACAATGTGTGCTGATTCCCACGATTCGGATTTTTCAGCAGCCACAGTCTGTTTGCATGCTATTTTTCAGGGGCATGTACAGGGCGTTGGTTTTCGCTATCGTACTGCAAGGCTTGTCAGGCAGCATCCTATTAGTGGCTTTGTCAAAAATTTGTCAGACGGGACTGTTGAACTGATGGTCCAGGCGAGTGACAAATCGATTCTGGACGAATTTTTTGATGAAATGATGCTGACTTTTGCAACAAATGTAACAGATGTATCGATTCAGGAAGCCGCTCCCGATCCAAACTGTTTGAACTTTTCAATCAAACGCTAACTCTAAGCAGCTAAGCAAGTTTGAATTGAATTGAATCGAATCTGGCAAGTTATAGCGGACGTTCATACCAGATTAGGGAAATCATGTTCTGAATTGCTCCGTATTCTTTACTTTGATCACCTTTTCGCGGTAAAGTAACTAGAGTCTGGAGCCAAAGGCCTCTTTTTCCGAACATAAATGGTTTGTTTTTCAGAACTTTAAAAAATAAAACCAACATTCGGAGCAGCTTGCTCCGTACTACCATCGAATGATTATGCGCCGCTAATGGCACACATATATTATGTAAATTTATTCTTTAGTTCATAAAACTTCTTGATCGGTGAATATTACAATGGAAAGCCTCTTGGTTTTTTCTGCAGAAAATACTGACTTGACGGTGCAATGGTGGATTACCGGAATTGGTGTCCTGATATATTTTGTGATTCTATTTGGAGTGGTTTCTTATTCACAGGCAGGAGTGATTGCCAAAGCCACTACGAAAGAGGCGATTCGCCAACCAGTCTTCATGTTGCTAATGGCATTGGGTCTGGTTCTGCTGCTGCTCAACACATTTCTCCCGTTCTTTTCGATGGGCGATGATGTAAAAATGCTGATGGACTGCGGCTTAGCCACGATTTTGATATGCAGTCTGTTGCTTGCGGTCTGGTCTGCCAGCACAAGTATCGCAGATGAAATTGAAGGTAAGACGGCCATGACATTGCTGTCGAAGCCGATCAATCGTCGTCAATTTATAGTCGGAAAATACCTAGGCATTCTAAAAGCCGTTGTCTGGTTGATGCTCCCGATGGTGATTACCTTCCTGTTACTTGTTTATTTCAAGGTAGGTTATGATGCGCGGGAAGCTTCCAAAGATGTTCCCAGCCATGCAGAAAAAATGGCAGCTGTCTGGCTGATTCTTCCGGGTATTCTTCTGATTTATATGGAAGTTGCTATCCTGACTGCAATCAGTGTCGCCATTTCAACCCGTCTGCCGATGATGGTGAATATGATTATCTGCTTTGGGGTCTACATCATAGGCCACCTGACACCGAATCTGGTTCAGGCCAAAACAGAAGGGCTGGAGTTTGTGAAGTTCACAGGACAGTTGATCGCCACAGTTCTGCCCAACCTGGATAATTTTAATATGTCACCAGCGGTTGCAACAGGAACAGTGGTTCCACCAATCTATATCGGTTATTCGGCTTTAAGCTGTCTGCTTTATTCCGGAATCGCGATTCTGGTTGCCTTTATCCTTTTTGAAGACCGTGACCTTGCCTGAGCAACGTGGGGCAGGTTGCATTTATCAATCATTTAAACAGATTCGGTGGGTCCTGTGTCAAATCGTCAGCCCAACGCCTTCCACCGCGCATTTCCTGCGCGGGAATTCTTTCGGGGTTCCGCCAGGTCAGTCTTGATCTGGTCTCTAGTAAATGGTCTGTTACTTGCGTTATTGGTGGTTAATTTATTTCTGATGGTTGACTTACTCAGCCATCGAGGCAGGATCACCGTTCACGGAAAACAGAATGTCCTGAGAATTCAGGAATTGAGAAATGTTCCGCCGCTTGTGATTGCTTCGGATCAAGCGAAGTCAGAAAAGACTCCCGAAATATCCGATAAGGAGCCAGCAGAAAAAAAATCGGAACCGAGTGTGGATAATGCGAAATCTGCAGAACCCATTCAAATCGTTTCAGATACTCTTGTTCTGACTGATTCCGGAATCCTGCCTTCTTTGTGGTGGTTACATTCGAAATTTCCTTCGAATGTATTGAACCGACTCTACCAGCGTTTTCCTGTTCTTCAGGAAAATCAGTCTGCCTTTTTTTCACTCATTTTCGTAGCACTGATACTTTCCTTCATCCGTATGATGATTCGCTGGAGAGTCAGGCAACGCAGTTTGAAAATTTCTCAGCATGTTTCTATGACGTTACGAAATATGATCCATCGTCAGGCACTGCGACTGGGGCCTGGTGATTTATCAGGTAGAGAAACGGACGAGACCTTTTCTTTATTCACCAAAGATGTTGGGGTAGTGCAAAATGGTGTTTTTCAGTGGGTCTATAGACTTTCTCAACATGCTTCCACACTGTTGATTCTACTGTTTTTTACGATTTCAGTTGACTGGAGATTAACACTCCAGTGTATGATTCCACTAACAGCTGCTTGGTATTTTTTACAGCAACATCGAAAAGATTATGAATTTCAACATGCTCGAACGTTAATATCTATTGAAACCGAGTTGGCTTTGCTGGCAGAAAATGTCCGCAGCACGCGATTGGTTCGAGGGTATGGCATGGAAACATCAGAGCATGCACATTTTCAGCAACATCTCGAAAAATATACCGAACATATTGAAAAGTTGAAACGCGTTGAAGGCTGGGGGCATCGCATTGCCCGTATACTCGCAGTTTTTTGTTCGTGTCTTGTGTTGTTCCTTGTGGGTTATAAGGTGTTAGTGAATCCAGCAAGCCTGCCATTTTCAGCCGCGGTATTAATTGTTGTCATATTCGCTTTTTTTTATATTCCGGTCAATGGTCTCTATGGACTCATCAAGATTCGCTCAGAAGCCAATATTGCTGCCAGTTCTATTTATCGTTATCTCAGCAAGATCCCAGAAGTCAGTCAGGCAGTGGGTGCCAAGTTTTTAGAGCCTCTCTCACAATCGTTACAGTTTGAGAATGTCAGCTACAATCTCTCTGGGCAGAATTCAAAAATTCTGAATGGATTTGATTTAAAAATTCCTGCAGGAATCAGCATGGCTTTTGTTTCACTAGAAGAACTTGCGCCACGCGCGGTAACCTATCTGATTCCGCGGTTTATAGAGCCAAAGTCGGGACGCATCTTAATGGATGGGGAGGATACTGCCTGGGTGACCTTGGAATCATTGAGGGCTGAAGCTATTTATGTGAGTGGAAACGACCCCAGTCTGACGGGAAGCGTCAAAGAGAATATTCAGTGTGGTGATGAACGATATTCATTGCAGGAAATAATTGCTGCTTCAAAAGAATCGCACGCTCACCAATTCATTCAGAATTTGTCTCAAGGATACGAGACTGTACTGGGGCAACATGGTGAAGAATTGACGACAGGTGAAAAATTCCGTTTGGGTCTGGCTCGAGCATTATTAAGGAACCCGGCTTTAATGATCATTGAAGAGCCAGAGGGAGTGCTCGATGATGATACGAAAACTCTTCTGGAAGATGCTTATGCACGGATTTTTCAAAACCGTACGATCCTCATGGTGCCTACACGAATTACGACACTTCGTCGGGTAGATCAGGTTGTCTTGATCCATGAGGGAAAAGTGGAAGCAGTTGACAGTCAGTCGAATCTCTTAAAGAAATCCGCCTTGTATCGACATTGGGAGTATACGCGGTTTAATCAGTTCCGACACTCTCAGGAACCCGCGAGCGAACGTTGAACTAAAGAAATATTCATGGAAATACTTCACTCTCCTGTTGTCGAGCATGCAATACGGTTAGCCGCTGTTGCTCATAAATCACAAAAAAGAAAGTCTTCTGGAGTCCCTTATATAGCTCATCCTATGAGTGTCTGCCTGATCTTAATGAAGGCCGGATTTCATGATGACACAATTCTTGCTGCTGCGGTTCTACACGATGTCGTCGAAGATACCGACCTGACAATCGAACAACTGACAGAAGAGTTTTCCGATGAAGTGATTCAATATGTCAAAGAAATGACAGAGGAAAAAGAAACCAGCCAGGGTGAAAAACGAAGTTGGCATGACCGAAAACAGGATCATATTGAGGTCATGCAACAAGCGACTCTGGGAGCACGGGCGATAGAATTAGCTGATAAACTGCATAATCTGGAAGCCATGCTTTTTGACTTGCAGACAGAAGACAAGCACGATTTCTGGGGGCACTTTGGTGCCAGTTCGGAAGAGATTGTACAATATTATCAATCCATGATTGAGGCCGCTGGTCAGTCTGATCAACAATTAGAATTGCTGGTCAACAATTGTAACGCTAGACTCACTGAATTGAAAAAATATCTTAGTTAAACTTGGGCCGGTTCTATCACACTATGGGGTTGTGTAATTACTTGAATAGAATGCATTTCATAAACTGGATTCACTATTGGTTCCAGAAACTATTGCCGGTTGTTAGTCGATTGAATAAAGTTTGCGATTAATGACACTGCTTTGAAATTCTGTCAGCCAGCTCAGATTTCTCGACCGGTTCTGATCATAATGTGTGGTTCAAGACGTGCAGTTTATTCTTAATGACATTTTTGAGTGAAAGTTAAGTAGATGATTGGACAGCAAAAGAAAGAGCATTCAGACTGGTCTCTTTGGTTGTGGGAAAATTGGATTGGCCTGTTTCTGGTTCTGTTCTTATTAATTGCAGTCATTGTTGGAGGGGCGGTCTTCCTGGATTACCGTCTTGCAAAAATTGAAGACCGACTTCAATATGTGCCGCCACGGAGCTATCAACCTCCTGAGTTGACTGAATATCAGGCGGAAAATATTTCGCTTGACAAACTCTCTACTCGGCAATTGGTCTATGTACCCTCCTATTCACATATTTACTATCACGGTGGGGCACCGTTGCTGCTTGAGACGACGCTTAGTATTCGTAATATAGATCAAAGTCATTCGATTTACTTGAACTCGATTGAGTATTTTAACACGCAAGGTAAGCTGGTTAAAAAGTACCTAGATCAAACAATCAAATTAGCACCTTTTCAAACAATTGAATTCTTAGTAGAAGATCGTGATAGTTCAGGAGGATCGGGAGCTAACTTCCTCGTTGAATGGGGGGCAGAGATCGAGGTCGATAAACCCCTGATTGAAACAGTGATGGTAGGAGTGTCCGGTTCGCAGGCGATTAGTTTTAGTCGATCAGGGGTTGGTATTTCTTCCGTAAAGCAAAAAAGCGAAAATGCAAATTAATGTAAGATGAGGATTCCTGAGAAATTATCTCACCTTTGCGAACCAATGTAGTGATTTAAAACACAATTCAGATATACGACTGAAAGAAAAACAAATGCTTCGATTATCCCTGATATTCTTCATGGCCATGATTCTGTTGTTGGGGAGCAGGCAATTGAAGTCAGCGCAACCGAATGTGCTTGTCATTATGGCGGATGACCTGGGCTATGGTGATGTTTCCTGTTACGGTGCGACTGCGCTAAAGACGCCACACATTGACAAGCTGGCTGCAGAGGGGCTGCGTTTTACAAGCGGATACTGCTCGGCGTCCACATGCACGCCAACGCGTTATTCGATGTTGACAGGGACTTATGCCTTTCGTGGTGAACGTACTGGTATTGCACCACCCAATGCGCCTGCGATTATTAAACCGGGTACTGAAACCATTGCTTCAATTCTGAAGCATGCCGGTTATGCTACTGGAGTCATCGGCAAATGGCATCTTGGGCTTGGCGATGAAGGGGGGCCCGACTGGAATGGACAACTGAAGCCAGGACCACTCGAAATAGGATTCGATACTTGCTTCCTGTTACCGACCACCAATGATCGTGTCCCTCAGGTTTATGTTCAGGATCACCGTGTTCTAAATCTCGACCCCGCTGACCCGTTATGGGTGGGGACAAAAAAACCAAGCCCTGATCATCCCACAGGGAAAACTCATCGTCATACACTGAAAATGGATTGGTCTCACGGGCACAACTCGACAATTCACAACGGGATAAGCAGGATTGGCTTCTATACCGGCGGTCATGCAGCGCGCTTCCGCGATGAAGACCTCGCGGATAAATGGGTTGAGCAGTCTAACGAATTTATTGAAAAACACAAATCTGAACCATTCTTTCTCTTCTTTTCATCACACGACATCCACGTTCCGCGCATCCCGCACGAACGATTCCAGGGAAAGACCTCACTCGGATTTAGAGGCGATTCTATCATTCAGCTCGACTGGTGCGTCGGCGAATTAATGAAGACGCTCGAACGTTTGGAGTTGGCAGAGAAGACACTCGTTGTCTTCTGTTCTGATAACGGTCCGGTACTCGATGATGGATATAAAGACGGAGCCATTGAAAAGATCGGCAAGCACCGCGCTGCGGGCCCCTATTCAGGCGGCAAATACAGTGTCTATGAAGGGGGGACACGAACTCCATTTATCACACGCTGGAAAGGTCGCATTGAACCAGGTCTGAGTGACGAATTAGTCTGTACCATTGATCTGGCAGCCAGTCTTGCCGCCCTCACAAAACAAAATCTGCCAAAACAAAGCTGCCTTGACAGCTTCAATGTTTTGGAAGCCTTGTTGGGTGATGATAATGCCAAAGGCCGCGATCACATCGTACAACAGAATAATGGTAACAACGGAACTTACGCCCTAAGAACTGGCAAATGGAAACTGCATCGTTACGACAGAAAGACTGCGCGAAATGTAGTTGTTGAAACTCAGCTTGCCAATACCAAAGTGCCTAAGTATCAGCTTTTCAATCTTTCAGATGATCCCGCCGAAAAGAGAGATGTGTCTGAAAAGCATACTGAGGTAATGAGTCGACTTAAAAAACAACTTGCCAAAATCATAGAGCAGGGAAGCAGCCGTCCCGGTTCAAAATCTACATCACAAAAATAATCACTGTGCAAGCCGAGCAGGAATGAATTGTAGCAGACTATCTGATTGACCCTTTAAAAAAGCGATGGTTTCATTTGCGAGTTGAGTTCATTCCAGCGTGCTTGTAGCTCATTTAGCTTTTCTTTCTCCTGGGTGGCAAGGTTTCGTTCCTCAACGAGATCATTGGCGATGTTAAAAAGTTCCCATGTGGAGCTTTTGTGATTTCTGTGCATATTGACAATCTTCCAGTCACCACTTCTCAGTGCGGCTTTGTTACCTTGTCGCCAGAAAAGCTCCTCATGAGGAGACCCTGTTTTCTCATTTAGCAAGTAGGGCATCAGATTGCGACCATCAATGTTTTCAGGCAAGGCTGCACCCGCCAGTACTGCTGAAGTACTGAAGAGATCCATGCTACTCACTGAGCGATGGAACGTCTGGTTTGGCTTCAATGTGCCAGTCCAACGCATCATGAACGGTATCCGTAATCCGCCCTCGTACATCGTTCCTTTGCCACCACGGAGGGGAAGGTTGCTGGATGTCAGTTCGCGAGTGGGACCACCGTTATCACTGAGGAAAATTACAAGAGTCTTTTTATCAAGTTGTGCATCTTTTACTTGCTTAAGGATTGTGCCGACGCTTTCGTCTAATGATACCAGCATCGCAGCAAAAATCCGTCGATGAATATCCTCGATATGCTTGAATCGCTGCATGTCTTTGAGTTTGCCCTGTAACGGACTGTGAACTGCATTGTAAGCAAGATATAGAAAGAATGGCTTGTCACTATGGCGATCGATAAAACTGACAGCCTCGCGAGTGAAGGCGTCGGTCAAGTATTCAGTTTCGACGACTGGCTGTCCGCCACGAATGATGGGGTTATTCGCGTCATAATCTGGTTCGTTGTGCCCCATATGCGTTGAATAAATTAGATGATTGCTTATCCAACGTCCCTTACCACCTCCGGGAATTGTCTTGCGGCGTAACATTGTGGTGACGCCTTGGTAAGGTGGTGGGACGAAGTAATGGCCTTCATGTACAAAGCCGAAAAATTCATCAAAGCCGTGACGGAAAGGATGATAATCAGCCGCGCCACCCAGATGCCACTTTCCAATCAGTCCTGTTGTATAGCCTTGATCGTGTAGCAATTCCGCGATGGTCTGTTCCTTTGGAGGCAGGCCTGTACCCAGATCTTCATTTCGAGCACCGATCGGGTTGAACTCGTAACCAAAGCGGGTGGGGATCTTACCCGTCAGTAAGCCCGCACGCGACGGACTACAATTCGGCGCGGTCACGTATGCTTGAGTGAAGCGGATTCCTGCATTTGCAATTGAATCGATATGAGGAGTTGGGATTTGTGGGTTCCCCTGACATCCCAACTCGCCGTAACCAAGATCGTCTGCCATTAATATGATAATGTTAGGCTGGTCAGCCGCTTGTACGAGAACAGTAAAAATAATAGAAAAGAAAAAGAGTGAGAGTAATTTGATTGAATACATGATTTATCCGGACTCGATTAAATAAAGCAATGAAATCGTTGAATACGTCACTTTAGTGCTCATAATGTTTGGGAGCGTTTTATTGGTGTGATAAGACTACTATAAAATGATTGTAATCTTTACTGGGAATACTATCCATAAAGCTCAACAATACCCGCGTGGGTTTCCGCTGTCGATCGTAGTACACAGTACTCGATCTTCCGAAGTGATTATTGCTCACAACAGTGGCTGGAGGGACTATGCAATACAGCGTATAATTGTATCCAGTGTAAGTATTGAATTCGTTTCAACGCAAATTTACTCTATTCCGAGCCAGGCTACTTTTCAAAAGTAGTGGCTCGCTTCAATAATTCTTGTTTATGCTTGGGTTTGATAAATGCCTATATTAGGAGCACATCAGTCGATCGCTGGTGGATATTATAAAGCCGTGAATACCGCAGCCCAGTTCGAAATGGATTGTGTGCAGATTTTTACCAAGAACAATAATCAATGGCGGGCAAAACCATTGACGGACAAAGATGTTAGTCTGTTTAAGGAGCGACTGGCTGAAACGGGGGTTGGGCATCCCTGTTCTCATATGAGCTACCTGATCAACCTGGCGAGCCCCAAAGATGAGTTGTGGGACAAATCGATTGCCTCAGTGGTAATCGAATTAGAAAGGGCTGAAGCATTGGGACTGGAGGGAGCTGTGATGCATCCCGGCAGTTTTGTCACTTCAAGTGAACAGGAAGGGTTGGATCGAATTGTAGCTGCCATCGATCTGATTCATCAGCAGACTGAGGATTTCGCCACACAAATTTGGCTGGAAACGACGGCGGGGCAGGGATCGAATCTGGGTTTTCGTTTTGAGCAGCTTGCATATCTTCTGGAACAGGTCAAAGAGGGACAGCGGTTAGGGATTTGTGTTGACACATGTCACATTTTTGCCGCGGGTTACCCATTAATAAAAAAATCAGAATATGCATCAACGATGGCAGAATTAGACAATGTAATTGGCTTCGAAAACGTGCGCGCATTTCACATTAACGATAGTAAATGTGAGTTTGGTAGTCGCAAAGATCGGCATGAAAATATTGGTCGAGGGTGCTTGGGTTTGGAGCCGTTTCGGCATCTTCTGAATGATTCGACGTTTCAGGATCGGCCAATGTATCTGGAAACACCGAAAGATGAAGAAGATGGTGTTCCGCTGGATCAAATCAACATGGAAACCTTACGAAAGCTCTATCAGGGCTGATATTTTCCTAAAGACTACTAAAATCCTCAATACCCTCTCATGCTATCAAAATAGCCTCGTCGATATATGAATACAGGCAATTGGTCGAGCGTGGTTGCGCCGGATTAATTTGCTCTTCAAGACCTCAGCCACCCATTGAGGTTACTTCCCGCGACCCAGACAGAGAACAGGATTTGTGGTTGTGAAGATCGGTCTGTTAAAACGAAACCTGATAACGGTTTATTCGTTAGTAGTGATTCTCACTTGTTTGCTTGTGGGGTGCCTACGTCAACCAGGAGAAGTCATTTCTCAATCCGATAAAAATTCAAAAGATGCTCTGCTCTCTTCCAAAACCAGTTCCAGCTTTAACTATTTTGATTCGAAAAAGAAATATTCTTCAACTCAAGCTGTCGTAAATGGCAAAGTTGATGAATTTACCCCAGTCATCAAGCAAGTCGGGCATCAGGAAGAAAAACCAGGACGCGTCAAGATTTCAGGTGATTCGGTTTCAAAATTTGAGAACGCTGTAGAGAACTCGCAAAAAAATCCTGGGAAAACACTCAGAAAACGACCCGAGAGCTGGCGCTCTAAATCATTGATAGAATCAGCAAAGAGGTATCAGTCGAAAGTTGCAAAATCATATCATCAGAAATCAGATAGAATCAAGGTCGCATCCAGTTCGATGGTCCAGGAGATTTCTAACGGTATCCAACAGATTGCAAAAACGGTTTCATCTCCTCCAAAACAGAGCCAAATTGAAAGCAAAAACTCAAATACCAAATCTTCTGTGGCAGATCAGTTTCGAACTCAAGAGTTAAGCCGCTACTATGATCAGGCAGATCGTCAAGATGCCCACTCTCAAATCTCACAACTTGGGAAAGACCTGAAACGTGATCTGGAACAGGCAAAGCCAACATTAGTTGATGTGGATCATGACAATCGTCGATTGCAAATTAATACTATCATGGAGCGTGCCAGGCAGGAATTAGTACGCAAAAACTATGAGTATGCTCTCTTTTTAGCAGAGCAGGCTATGGAGTCGAGTTACCGCGGACATGTTGCTTTTGGACCTGAAGAGGAATCACCCCAAAAATTAATGCAACATATCAAGAGCATCGCCTCTGGTCGCCGGGATACAGAAGTGAAGCCAATTGAACATACAAAGTCCAAAGTTCAATCTAATGGAGGTCAATCTGTACAAAACTTTCATTTTTCACCTTCAACTGTTCATCCATTAAAAAAACGTCCGGTGGCAAAACCCACTAAAAGAAGTCCACTACCTGGAAACGCATCCGCACCGAATCAGGAATTGCCGATAATCACACCCCGAGATTTGGGAATACAGAGGCAGAGAAATTCAATTCTACCAGGTCATTCCAGGACTCAGGAACCGCATGCTCCTTCCCATGGGATTTCACTGGAACCCCCCGCATTTGATCAGCAGCCTGAAGAACAAATGGAATTTCCTGTACCTGATAAAACTCAGCCACAGAAATCAAACCCCGCCCTGCATCCAGATCTAAAACCAAATCCAAATACGTTTACCGATGAGACGCCTGCCAGAATCAGGATCAGTGGTCCCGAACCGGTTCAGCAGGAATCAGAAAAAGAGGTTAAGAAGTCGACGTCACCCGGTCCCAAATTGATGCTGCCTAAACTACCTTCCGTGCCTCAGGACCTTACGTCTCAAGCTGGACAGAATCAGACACATCAAAATTTGATGCTCAATCAATCCGGAAAGCATCAGAAGACCCAAACGGCTCCTGTAAAATTTCGATCAAAAAAACAGGAAGACGTGAAGAATGAACAATCGACTCTTGTAGATCAAAAAATTGCGAGGGAGCAAGAAAACGGACGAGCAATAAAATCAACTTTGACGTTAGATGAAATTGAATGGGATCTGGAGGAGAAGCGTCAGCCACAGCCAAAGAGCAGTTGGTGGGGTATGTCTACAGTCCTGTTAATGGTGGGTGGGGTGATCATTCTGCTACTGCTAACGATCATTGTCGTTCTGTTAAGACGGAGTAATTCACCGTCCTGAATTATCAGTTCAGTACCAGCCTGAAGGATCTGTCTGATTAATTTTCCGGTTTGGTTACAAATTCTCCCCCGCTGATGAACATTCCGTTCTCACACGGCGTGCACCACATGATGTTCACGCGGTATTCAAATTCCCGAGTCTCACTGGCGAGTTTTACAATGACCTCACCGGGATTCAACATGCCTTTGTGCAGTAGTCCGAGACCCTGACGGCTAATTTCCCGTGTCATGGCAGAAATGGTATTGCCACGAGATGTTTTCACTTCTGCGGGAACCGATAACTCAAGGCGGTCCACATTTCTCAGATTGACAGCGTCATTATTACCAAAACTTTCCAATACGTGTTTAAGGTCATCCATTGATGGACGACTCCACGGGGTCTCTTCCATTGAAATTACTCCTGATCTGGCTGTCATTACGGTAAGGATTTTTGGTTTCTCATTCAAACCTGATACTGAAATATAGGATATAAAAATATTCCCGGATTCATTTTACTTTCAGATTGCAGATGATGAGGTGTTTTTTGCCTGTGAACATTTCGTTATTTGATAAGCCAGACTGTTTCTGCACTGATACATGTTAAACGCTAACAATTATAACGTCCGACCAAGTAACAGAATTTTATGAGTTGCTAGGAGTTGTAACGATTATTCACCCCTTGATGGTGCGTATTGTATCAATCATTCCTAAGACTCCAGCAAATTCTGCTATAACGTTTGTTGTTTATAAAATCCTCATGACCTCATGCACAAAACTGGTTCGATATGAGTTTGGGGTGATCTCAATAATCATAGTCCAAGATTGTTCAATCAGACCAACCTTTCATTATCGCAACTAGATTTGGTTTCTCTCTCTAGATTTCTTTGAAGAGAGAATTTGAACAGGCACAAGCAAGAGAAACAGATTGATCTAACAACTCTTATGATGATCTCTTCTTTTTACAAAAAATATAGCAGGCAACTAATCTGGGGTGTCTTTTGTACGCTACCAATTCTGACATTTCTGGCAGAGTTGCTGCCCTCAAATAATGACATTGAAACCTGGCTGCCGAGTGATTCTGATGTCCGAATCGTTTACGATCGTTTTAAAGCAGAATTCGGAGCAGAAGAAGTCATATTGGTTGCATTGCAGGATGGGCTCAATCAACCCTTGCTGGTCGAAGCGACCGCTGGCCGGATTGAAACATTACCCACGGTCCGTCAGTGCTGGACTCCACAACGGCTCAAACATATTCTAAATGAACTCAAAGTCGAACCAGAGCAAATTGAGTATCGTTTGAATGGCCTGCTGATGAATTCTGAAAAGAATGTCGCGGGCATTCTTGTATTACTTTCCGATGAAGGGATTAAAAATCGTGCGGGAACGGTCGCGGGGATTCGCGAGAAGCTCGAATATAATCAGTTGACAGGAAAAGAAGTTCAACTGGCAGGAGCCCCCGTTGTTGTTGCCGAACTGGATCGTCTGGGAAGTCAGAAAAACAATAAAAAATTCTTTATCATCACCCTGCTGATCAGTCTGGTATTATTATATTACTCTTTCAGGGAATGGAAGAAAACTCTTGCCACTCTTGGTCTGACCATTTGGGCCATTAATCTGACAACGGCGTTGATCTATCTGGGGGGAGGTGAAATGAATTTCATCTTGGGTGCCCTGTCAGTGATGGTAATGGTTTTTACCTTGGCGATTTCCATTCACGTACATCACTATGTTGCCAGTTGTATTGACGAAGATGATCCCTTGATTGCCGCTTTGCGGATCGCCTGGAAGCCCTGCTGTCTGGCAACTCTGACGACGACGATTGGTCTGTTTTCTCTGACAGTCAGCGAAATAGGGCCGGTCATTCAATTTGGTTACGCAGCCTCGATTGGAACTTTTGTTTCCTTGATTACGGGTCTGGGGCTTACACCAGCAGTCTTAACTCTTTGGCCCATTGATCCAAAAACAGTGCATGCTGGGGAACAACGCTGGGACTTTCGGCGGTGTGCGAACTGGCTCATTGATCACTCTGGTCGAGTTTCAATTGCGACTATCATTCTTGTGATGATAACTGGTATCGGACTCTTCAGTCTCAAAACAAAAATCGATCCACTCGATTTTCTACCGTCAGATGGAAGAGTCATTCAGGACGTTCGCTCTGTTCAGAATAACTTGACCGAATTGGACTCAGTTGAAGCCATCATCGATTTTGGTGACGAAGAGATTCCTTTTATCAAAAAAATCGATCGAGTACGCCAAGTGGAAAATACGATCAAACAGCACTCAGCGGTCAGACATACTATGTCTCTGGCCAGTTTTTTTCCAAAACAGTTTCCAGAGAGTCCTTTTGAGACTGCCCGTTTATTATCACATGCACAATCTGCACATGGGAAAAATGATTTTGTCTCCGATGGCGATCGTTTGTGGAGAATTTCAGCAAGAATTCACAGCAATGCAGATATGCCTCAGGATCAAGTCTATGACGAGTTGACTGCGTTGATTGATGATCCTAATATCATTCTGACCGGTGTCGCTCCCTTATTGAGACGGGCCCAAAGTCAGATATTTATTGGATTTTGGGAAAGCTTTTCGATGGCATTTCTCATCATTACCGTAGTCATGATTATTTCATTGCGATCCATCAAAGCTGGTTTAGTCGCAATGGTCCCCAATCTGACGCCGATTTGTATCGTCTTCGGCATCCTCGGCTGGTTTCAAATTCCAATTGATATTGGAATAATGATGACGGCCAGTATTGCATTGGGTATTGCCGTCGATGGGACATTTCACTTCCTTGTTCGTTATCAGAGTCAATTTCGACTGACCCGTGATTCTGCCAAGTCGTCTCGAGATTCTCTATTGATGACAGGCGAGCCGATTTTTACAGCGGCTGTCATTACCGGTGTGGGTATGATTGCTCTTACTTTGAGTAATTTTGTTCCCACTGCTCGGTTTGGATATATGATGGCTTCTCTGCTGGTGGCGGCCTTGATTGGCGATCTGGTTTTACTCCCTTGTTTGCTTGCGCTCCGTCCTAAGAAATCTATCGAAGACGAAACTACTGATCGCAATAACAGCAATGGTTCGCCTGAGAGACAACTTCCTGGTGCTCCTCATTACCTCAAGCAGAATCAAAGAGGAACAAAAGATCAAACAGAGAAAGCAGTTGCATAGAATCAGTTCCGAAACAATGCCAATTGCTCTGTTAAAGTCTACGCTTTTCAGCACCCCTTGATTGATATATGAAGCCAGTTCATTATCATGGATTTCTCCTTGGTTCAGTCGGGTTCCCACTTCTCATAAGTTGCAGATCCCCTCTCTCTTTATCTTTTTACAATAGCAGAAATGTCTGGTGGAAACGGGTGGTTTAGCGTTTTTCTGACCTCAAATTACCTTCACTTTATTTTTTAAAAAAACACAGCGGAAATCAAAAATGGGATATCATCTGATAACAGGTGCCACAGGATTATTGGGAAGATACTTAATCAGGGACTTAGCATCGGCAGGTGTCCCTTTAGCAGTGCTTGTTCGTCCCACAAGACGCATGACGGTTGATCAACGCATTGACATGATCATGGGGTTCTGGGATGACCAGATGGGACGTGAATTAACCCGGCCTGTCATTCTTGAAGGAAATATCAATGAAGACAATCTGGGCCTAAGTCAGGAACAGTTAGAGTGGGCAACTCAAAATGTGGACCATATGATTCATTCCGCAGCCAGTCTTTCCTTTTATAGTACCAGCCAGGAGAGCGAGCCTTGGAGATCAAATGTAGGCGGTGTGAAAAAAGTTCTTGATTTCTGTAAAACAACAGAGATCAAAAACTTTAATCATGTATCGACTGCTTATGTTTGCGGTTTGCGTACAGGAAGAATCATGGAGTCAGATGTTGACGAAGGCCAGGAATCCGGAAACGATTATGAACGCAGTAAACTTGAGGCAGAGTTACTGGTTCGGAATTCAGATCAATTTGACTCATTAACTGTTTTTAGACCTGCTATCATTATTGGTGATTCGAAAACCGGATTTACCAATACATTTCATGGTTTTTATGCTGCTCTACAACTAGGGTATACTTTGACTCAAATGCAGACACCTGATGAAACGGGGCGTCTCTATGCAAAATCCCGGTTTACTCTCGATGGAGATGAGTCAAAGAATTTGATCCCCGTCGACTGGGTTTCTGCTGTGATGTCATATATTCTGACACATCCCAAACATCATGGTAAAACCTACCATCTGACACCGCTACACCCAGTTCAATCCAGGCTTGTGCATGATGTTCTCGAAGGGACATGCAATTTTTACGGCTCGGAATTTGCCGGAGGGGGTGTAGAATTGAAGGACCCCACTGAAGCAGAACGACTCTTTTATGATCATATTCGGGTCTATAATTCGTATTGGCGTGATGATCCAGTCTTTGACAGTACGAATACGCAAACTGCGGCACCTCACCTGCCCTGTCCTCATATCGACAGAGAGTTATTGACCCGTTTATCCCAGGTCGCCATTGATATGAATTTCAGTTGGAATGATCGAACACCGCATCGATTTGGGACTACTTAGCCCAGGGATTATTCAACTTGCGATAGGGCGTGGATGGTGGCTGTGGTAGCATTTTGTCCTGAGGCGGCTGATCGGGCAAAGGCTGATCTTTTGAGGAGGGAACTTGATGTTCTTCTTTTGTTGGGACCGGCTTGTCTTCTAATGGCGTAACCAGATTGTCTGTACGCGGAATCAGTTTGTCGAGAATTCCATTGACAAACTGGGACGATTGTGCGCTGCCAAATTCACGAGCCAACTCGACTGCTTCATCTATCACGACTGCTGAAGGAGTCTCAGTGTGGAGTAATTCATAGCCGCCAAGTCGGAGAATATTGCGGTCCGTTACAGCCATCCTCTTCAAACTCCAGTTTTCCGCTACACGTACAATTTCAGCGTCGATCTGTGGCTTGTACTCCATTACACCGGTAAATAACTGCCAGGCGAAAGTTCGGCTGGTATTATTGTGACCATGCTCTTCAATCATACGGCGAACCTCACCCGCAGTAATTTCAGGGTTCAGATCAACTTGATAAAGCATTTGCACAACCAGTTGTCGTGCCTGATTTCGAAGAGACATAGATTATCACTAACGCAAATAGGGGGATCAGAGTTTTAATGTACTCTGGTTGCTGCCTTCAAAACTAAATTATGTCTGTTCCTGATCAATCGATTTTAAAAGATTTACCATTTCAATCGCAGCCAGAACGGCTTCGCTTCCTTTATTACCAACTTTTCCTCCAGCACGGTCCAGCGCCTGCTCCATGGTTTCGCAGGTCAACACTCCAAATAAAACTGGTACACCACTTTCCTGACTGCTACGCATGATTCCAGCAGCGACCTGGTGATTGATATAATCATGATGCATGGTGCTTCCCTGAATCACAGCACCCAGACAGCATACTGCCTGATAGCGACCACTTTTGGCTAAGCGATCAGCAACCAGAGGTAACTCAAAAGATCCGGGTACCCAGGTCACTGTGATGTTTTCTTCCAGACCACCATGTCGGCGAAATGTTTCCAGCGCCCCTGCAAGTAATTTACTGGTAATCAACTCATTCCAACGGGAAACAATGATGGCAAAGCTCGCATCGCGAGCAAGTAAATCACCTTCTATCAGTTTATGGTTCATCGAAGTGGTAACTTAAAAAATTGTCAAAAGGAAATAAGAAAAAAACGCCTCATGAATCGCCAAATTTATATCTCAGTATTGAAGAATCGTTGAGTCTACGATTCTTCAATACTTGATTTGGCTCAAGTATATTGAGAAACCAGGACCAGACTTTGGTAAAGTTCTAACCCAGATTCATACTCAGTAAAAATTCTTCGTTGGTTTTTGTACGACGCATTCTGTTAGTCAGAAGTTCCATCGCATCCACCGGATTCATGTCGTTGAGCACACGTCTTAGAATCCAGACTCTGCGTAGTTCCTCTTCATCCATCAATAATTCTTCGCGTCGTGTTCCTGATTTATTGACATCAATGGCTGGCCAGATTCGTTTTTCGACCATTCTGCGATCCAGATGTAATTCGGTATTCCCGGTTCCCTTGAATTCTTCAAAGATCACTTCATCCATACGGCTTCCAGTATCAACCAGGGCTGTAGCAACAATGGTTAAGCTGCCGCCCTCTTCCACATTCCGGGCAGCGCCAAAAAATCGTTTCGGATGCTGCAAGGCATTGGCATCTACTCCACCAGAAAGAATTTTTCCGGAATGTGGTACTTCCGTATTCCAGGCACGGGCCAATCGCGTAATAGAATCCAGGAAAATGACAACATCTTCACCATACTCAACCATCCGTTTGGCTTTTTCAATTACCATTTCCGAAACCTGTATATGCCGGCTCGGTGGTTCATCAAAAGTACTACTGACAACTTCACATCGATCTCCACCAACCTGGCGTTCCATGTCTGTTACTTCTTCGGGTCGTTCATCAATCAACAGGATAAATACATAGGCATTTGGGTGACTACCTAGCACACACTTTGCCATTTCCTGTAACATCACCGTTTTCCCGGCACGGGGTGGTGAGACAATCAAGCCACGTTGCCCCATACCCACTGGTGCGACTAGATCAACAATTCGCGTGCTCAAGTTTCCCGCCGTTGATGAAAGCTTTAAACGTTCTTTCGGGTGCAATGGAGTCAAATCATCAAAAAACACCTTTGTTGTCAGGATTTCAGGATCACAGCCATTAACGGCCTCAACACGAAGTAACGCAAAATAGCGTTCATTTTCTTTGGGGGGCCGAATCTGGCCAGCAACGATCGCACCTGTGCGTAATCCGAAACGGCGTATTTGGCTGGGAGAGACGTAGATGTCATCAGGGCACGGAAGGTAGTGGTAATCGGGGCTTCGTAAAAAGCCAAATCCGTCTGGCAGAATTTCCAATGTTCCTTCCCCGAACATCAGGCCGTTCACTTTTGTTCGCTCTTTTAGAATCTTGAAAATCAGGTCTTGCTTTTTCAAGCCGGTATATTCTGTCAGATTCTCCTCTTTCGCCAACTGCATGAGATCTTTCATTGTCAGCCGTTGCAGGTCGGCGATATGAATTTCGCTTTGCTTGATCTTTTCATAACGCTCATCTGCTGCACGGGTGATGGCAGATTCTCGTTGCTGGCGCGTAGCGGGAGTTTTTTCTTGTTTTGACTTTTGATCAAACTCTTCAATGTCTTTGTCTTTTGAAGCCACAACTCCGTCATTTTCAGATGTCTGAAGTTTTATGGATTTGGCCATGTCAATAACTTTCCGAATTACTAAATTAATGAGATGAAATAGCGTGGAGTTCTTGAATCATTTAGATATGTTGAACGTGGAGACTAATTAACCTTTGGAAGGTTTTCATAAACAAGGGAAAATTATCATGAGATGTTCAGGATATCGTCTGGGATGAGAGTGAAGTTCAAACATCAAAGATTATTTTGGAAAGACATTCAATGTTAAATTTTTTGTCTGTTTTTTATCTCGTCTATAAAGTTTCTATGAAACTGGATAACTCTTGTGCGGCAGTATCCAGATCATGATTATTATGAACAATATAATTAGTCAATTTTAGTTTTTCTGAGAGAGGATATTGTTGTTTCTCCCGTTTCTCTAATTCTGCTGACGACCACCCTCGGTTCTGAATCACCCTTTTTAACCGTTGTTCAAAAGGGCATTCAATAAATACGATCAGGTCGCACAAATCTTTCCAGCCTGCCTCTAAAATTATCGCTGCATCAATCAGGATTGCATCAACCTTTTTTGTTGCTCTGGCGGACAAAATTTCCTGCTCAAGTTTGCGATGAATCTCGGGGTGAACTAGTTCTTCGAGTCTCTTCAATGAATCTTGATGTTTTTTTGATTCTCCAAAAACAATTTTCGCAAGTTGTGAACGCTCTATTTTTCCTTGTTCATTAAACACTGCATTTCCAAAATGCTCCCGAATTTTTTGTTGTACTTCAGGAAATTCGAGAACATCATGTCCGATTTGATCGGCATCAATTACCTTTACAGGTCGTAATGATTTGACTTTATTCGCTACCGCACTCTTGCCTGATCCGATTCCTCCAATCAGGGCAATAGTAGGTATGGCTTTATGACAAGACACAAGAAGGTTGTAACAACTTGCATTTGGTGGAAAATGGTTTTCTTACACATTCCTT
>Ga0055584_100000420_pt1 | contig 40320 bp, 28 predicted proteins | sample OSDHelmetaG_FD_58716 | JGI IMG/M metagenome (GOLD analysis project Ga0055584, IMG submission 58716) | Pelagic marine sediment microbial communities from the LTER site Helgoland, North Sea, for post-phytoplankton bloom and carbon turnover... | ecosystem: Environmental > Aquatic > Marine >...
CCCCCCATGAGCGCCGAAGACGAACCGGTATTCGAGGCCAACGAGACCGGCGAGCACGGGCTCGGCGTGAACGTGCCCGCCGACGGCATGTGGATCGGTGCGCTGCCTGAGGATGAGGTCCCGGGGGACTACCCGACGATCTACATGGACTGGGCGGTCGCGGCGAAGCTCCAGGAGGAGGCCCAGCGCTCCACGCGCGAAGACCGCGAGGTCGCCGGGATCCTGCTGGGCACGACCTCGGCCGACTCCCAGATCATCAAGGTGAGCCACATCGCGGTGGCGAAGGACGAGGACAGCTCCCCCGTCCACTTCAAGTTCACGTACTCGGTCTGGGACGACCTCATCGATCAGATGGGGGACATGAGCCTGGAGGCGGGCGAGGACCTGCAGCTGGTCTGCTGGTACCACACCCACCCCAACATGTCGGTGTTCCTGTCGCGGTACGACCTGCGCACCCACCGCGACTTCCATCGCCCCCACCAGTTCGCGCTGGTCCTGGCGCCCCAGTCGGGCACGGAGCAGACCCAGGTGGGCTTCTTCGTGAACCGCGGCGGGGGCACGCCGCTGCTGCCTGGGGTGCGGCTCTACGGCGCTCCGGGGCGGACGGAGGTGGCGGGCAAGCTCCCGTGGCGGTTTCAAGTCATAGAGGCCGAGGGCGTCTACGAGGGCGAGGCCGACGAGGAAGCCGACGAGACCGCCGACGAGCGCGACGAGACGCCGGTCACGCACCAGCTCGGGCTGGTCAAGGGCGAGGCTCCCGACTGGCTGGTCCTGGGCGACGACCCGGGGGAGGGCCACGTGCTGCCCATCCTCGAGGGGATGGCGGGGTCGGTGGTCGCCAACCGGGGAGACCGCGTCGGCGTCCTGCTGGGCAGCAAGACGCCGGACAACCACATCACCATCACCCGCGTGCGGTTCCTGGGCGTCCTCGACGAGGACCCGGCGACGGAGCGGCGGCAGCTGCTCGAGGCGCTGCGGTTCATGGCCGAGACGTTCCCCGCCGACGGCGCCCAGCCGATCCTCGGCGTGGTCCGCATCGTCTCGCCTCACCGGTTCTCGGCGGGGGACCGATACGACCCGACGGAGCACAACATCCGCATCGCGCGGCTGCTGGCTGAGGTCGACTACGACCTGGACGCGGTGCCGTTCCAGGTCGGCATCGTGCTCTACCCGGGCATCGAAGAAGACGTGCTCTTCTTCCAGGCGTTCGCCCAGTACAAGTCGAGCCCGCCGCTGCCCAAGACGTCGCTGCAGGCCATCGCCCCGACCTGGATGGAGCCCAACGAGCGGTACGAGCCGGTGGCCGAAGTGGTCTTCGAGATCGAGCAGGACCCGTGCGGCATCGCGCCGGCGCTCGTCCCGCCCCCCGAAGTCGCTGCCCCGCCGCCCCCGCCGCCCCCGCCTGAGCCGCCGCTCCTGCCCCCGACCGGAGCCCAGTCGGGCGCCGACTGGGAGTCGGTCACCGAGGATGTGGCCCCGGAGCAGCGGTCCGGGTTGCCGCTGGTGGCGCTGCTGTTGGCGGGCCTGGCGGCCGTGGTTGCGCTGCTGGTCGTCCTGAAGCTGCTGGGCGGCGGCGTCGAGCCCGAGGAACGGACCACCGTGGAGGACCAGGCCCAGGCCGGGGCGGACCTCGTGGCCGAGTTGGGCGAGCCGTACCGGTACTCGCTGGTGGGCTGCGGCGAAGGCTGGAACCCCGGGGTGCCGTGCGCGCCGTTCGCCGGTGCTGAGGACGAGGCGGTGGAGCTGGTGCGGGTGCAGCGCGAAGAGGCCTACGTGCGCGCGACCATCGAGCCCATCGAGGTGTGGCTCCTGCCGACGGACTCCGCCCGGCCGCGCCAGCATCTGGAGCGCGCAGCGCTGGGCGACGGGCTGTACGGATTCTCGGTGGCTCGCGTGGCGGGGACCTGGCCCACGACGTGGGGTTCGGCCGAGGAGCCGTTCGAGGGACAGCTGGTGGTGCTGCCCCGGGGCGCCGAGCTGACCCAGGAGGACGAGTGGACTCCGCTGCGGCGCACCGAGCGGGTGCGGCTGGTCGGGCCGCCGCCGCCGCCCGAGGAGGTCGAGGAAGTGGAAGCGGCCGGGGCGCCGGCGCCCCGAGCGAGACGTGGGGCCTGGCTGTGGTCCAGCGGCGCCGCCATCACCGGCGCCACCTGGGATCTGGAGCGGCGCGCGTTCGCTGAGCCCCTGGCGGCGTCGGGAGGCGTGGACCCGGCTGGCAAGTGGAGCTTTGCGGCCTTGTCGTCGAGGCGATCAAGGGCCGTCGCGAGCTCGACCAGCGACGAGTTGACCCTGGGCCGCAGCGGCGTCGAACTGGGGGCCGCGCTGACGCGCCTGATGCGGCAGCCCGCCGTGGTGGAGCTGCTGGAGGGCGAGAAGCCCGCGCGGTCGCTGACGGTGCGGATCACGGCCCCCGACCGCAGTCGGCTGGACCTGCAGGTGGCGACGACCGGCGAGGCGGGAGCCCGCGGGGTGCAGCACCGGATCTGCGTGATGCTGACCGATGGCGAAGGCAAGAAGGTCGAGGGGCAAGCGGGGATGCCGCGAGGTGGAGCCCCGCTGCGCCAGACGTTCGACCCCGCGGCCAAGGGCTGCTCCGACGGCGGCAACAGCCAGCGCTGGCTCAGCGCCACGTTCGGGCCCGGCCCCGCCGAGATGGAGTGGATCTACCTGGACACCCTGGAGACGGCCCAGGCGAAGCACGGCAAGGCGCAAAAGGTGCGGCTGCCCGAGCGCTGGTCGCGGGGGGCGCCGCGCTGCCTCGCGGTCACGCTGACGGTGGACTCCCTCGGCACGCTGTCGGCGTCGCCGAAGATGCAGCCGCTCTACGACGTCATCGACGGGCGTTGCCAGTAGGGCGTCGTCCGGTGCGGGACCGTCCGTCCGGCTTGCTGACTCTCCGCTGAACCGGGCGATGTCCGCTGACGGCGCTCAGCTCCAGGGCGTCAGGTCCCGGTCCTGGTCGATGGACTCCTCGACCAAGATGCGGCGAATGGCGCGCCGCAGGAACTCGTCCAGGTCCTTCTTCTTGGCGCCGCCACCGGTCGCTTCGGGGGCGGGGGCGTCCTCGGAATCGCGGCGGGCCTCGAGGCGGGCGGCGGCGTCGAGAACCTGGCGGTGCACGGCCGGGGCCGGGGCCGAGATGGTCGTCAGGTGCTGTTCCACCTGGCGGCGGATGGCGCTGCGGACGCCCTCGGACTCGGGGAGCGCCGACAACGCCAGGGGGGCGGTGGCGGCGGCGAGGGGAGTCGCCGCCCGGGCCCGGCGGGCCTGGTTGCGGGCGACGCGGCCGGCGGCGCTGCGCACCATCCCGCCGGCGTCGGCGAGGGCCGGGCCGGACTCGGCGGGGGCTCCCCCGAGCGCCGAGCCCAAGGACTCGAAGTTGGCCACCGACTGCCCGGCGCTCGAGCGGCCGAGCGTCGACGGACGGGTGGTCGAGCGGGCGCGGCGGGAGGCCCGCGACGGCAGCGTGACGGTGGCCGGGGCCTGCCGGCTGGTCCGGCCTCGGCCTCGGGTCTCGGAGCGACGGGCGGGGCTCGAGGCGGCCTCGGCTCCGGCGTCTTCGCTGCGCTGCACCGCCTCGGCCAGCGCCGGGGGCGCGGCGAGCAGCATCGTGTCCGCGGACCGAAGCAGGGCCGAGCCCGGCCCCGAGGGTTGATCCGCCGAGCGGGCGAGGGCCCGGCGGGCCGGTGATCCGGCGCCGCGGGACGCCGCGGCCGTCGAGCGGGGCTGGGGGAGTGCTGCGGCAGCGCGGCGGGCAGATGCTGGGGCGCGGGTGCCCGGCTCGCCCCGGCGGCTCGCCGCGCGGCTCAGCGGGCGTCGGTCCGCCGCGGCGGCGGTCGAGGCCGGGGTGGGGTCCGCGCCGGGCCCGGCGAAGAACGCCGACGGCATGGCCGCGGTGATGAGGCCGGCCGAGCGTCGAGCCCCCCCGAAGCCCCGCGCGGGGTCGGCGGGTGTCTCGCCGACCCGGGCCAGAGCCCGGGCCACGGAGGAGGGAGCAGCGGACCGCGCGACGCTCGAGGTGGTGCTCCGGGCCGATGGGGCGCCCGTGCGGGCGACGGCGGTCGTGGAGCGGGTCGATGGGGCGGGGGCCGAAGACGAGCCCGCCGCGCGACTCGACGGTGCGGCCTCTGCGCCGCGGGGCGAGCCGGGCGCGGCGAGGGACGGCAGGTCGAGGGCCGCGGCCCGCGTGAGGGGACGGGACGCGCCGGGCACGCGGGGCGCGGCTCGGCGAGCGGCCACGGCCGCGGGGCTGGCTCCGGGGCGCGCACGGGTCGGCGCGCCGGCGGCGGTGGAGGTCTGGGCCCCGACGGCCGCGCGGGCGAGGGCGCGCGAGGCGGGGGACGCGGCGCCGGCCCGTTCGGCCGCCCGGCGGGCAGCCGGGGAGGCGGAGCGAGCGCGGTCGGATCGGACCGCGGCCGGGTCCGAGGTCCGGCGGGCGGCGTCGGAGGCGGCACGCGGACGACCGGGGCGCGCCGCGGCCTTGGCTTCGTCGGCGGATCGGGCGAGGCCGGCGGTCCGTGGGAGCTGGGCCAGGGGAAGCGCCACGGCCGCAGCACCCCGGCGGCGAACGCCCGCCCTCGCGGGGGCGTGCCCCAGGGCGTCGGCGGCGGCGAGGGAGGTGGCCGGCGAGAGCCCCCGGGACTCGGCGCCACCAAAGCGCTGGACGAGGCGGGCGGCGGGCGATGCGCCGCGCCGTCGTTCGGCGGTGGCCGGCGCGGCGTGGCGGCTCAGGGCCCGAGAGCTCGGGGCGCCGCTGCGTGCGAGGGCCCGGGACGTTGCGCCCCCGGCGGGCGGGCTCGAGACCGCGCGGCCCGTGGCCGGCCGCGCGGTGGCGGTGGAGCCGGACGCCGGCGACGACTGGGCCGCCCGCGCGAGGGGAGCGCTCGGCGCCGCGGATGCGCCGTCGGCGGGGGCCTGCGGCACCCCGGAGAAGCGGGCGGTGGGCAGCTCGGGAGCCACCAGGCCGCGGCCCACGGACCGGGCGAGGAGCGGCGAGGCGGGCGCGAAGCCGGGCTCGGCCAGGCGGGCCAGGGGCGCCGAGCTGGGGGCGTTGCCGGCGGCGGCGTAGCTTCGAGCGACGGCGGCGGGCGCGCGGCGGGCGCGGAGGCCGCCCTGAACCGGGAACTCGGCGGTGCCATCGCGGCGCTCGGACCGCGCCGCCGCACGACCCGGTGCGGGAGACGACGCGACGCGACGCTGGGCCGGCGAGGTGGCGCGGGTGAGGGGACGCGCTGTGCGCGGCGCCCCCGCGGAGCGGGCCAACGGCGAAGCGGTCGAGGCCGGAGTGCGGGCCGGAGCGGCGAGGGACAGCTCCACCACGGAGCTGCGCACCAGGTGGCTGGCGGCGCCGCCCGGCGCCATCGACGCCGACGCATCGCGGCGGGCCGCGGCCCGGGCCAGGGGGCTCGCCGAATGCGACCGGGAGGAGCCGCCCGCGAGCGGGCCCGGGGCGGACGCCGAGCCAACGCCGGCGGCGGGGGAGAAGGAGGGGTCGTGGCCCGAGAGCAGCGCTGCCCCAAGGCCGAAGCCGGCCACGGCCAGGTCGCCCCCCGCGCGGGAGCGGGTCAGGCCGGTGGAGGCGAACCGAGCCGGCCCGCCGGTGGGGCCCGACGCGCTGCGGGACAGCCCGCGTTGCACGGAGGTGGCGGATCGAGCAACGCCCCCCCCGGAGGCCTGGGCCGCCGGTCCCCGGGACGCCGCGCCGGACGTCCGGGCAAGCCCGAAGCCTCCGCTGACCCCGGCAAATGCGCCGGCCGAGCCGGTCTGGGCCCGGGCCACGCTGCGGGCGACCGGTCCCGTCGACTGCCCGGCGGCGGCGCGAGCGGCGCGACCCAGGGGCGTCGTGGGCGCCGTCGAGCGACCCATGGCTGCCCGGCTCGAGGCCGAACGTGTGATGCCAGTGGTGCTCAACGTGACCCCGTCCATGCCCGCGGGGCCCGATGCGGACCGAGCGAGGGCGGCCGACGGCAGCGTGAGCGGCAGCCCCGCAGCGGCGCGGGCGAGGCCGAATCCGCGGGCCCCCGCGAGCGCGCGCGCTCCCGGGGCCGCGGTGCGGGCGGGGCCCGGCGCCGCGGGCTGACCCGCGGTCGGAGCCTCAAAGGAGCGGAGCGCCGCCCGCTGCAGCGGGGAACTGGTGCTGCGGCGCGTGCTGCCGCCCGAGGCGGAGCGCGACAGCCGGACCGCGGGGCCCGCCGTTCCTGCCGCATCGATCCCGACCGAAGGCAGACCCGGGCCCGAGGAGCGGCGGAGCCCGCCCTCTCCAATGCCCGTCAGCGGTCCAATGGCCCCCGCCGCCGAGCGACCCAGGCCGCGGCTGGCCGTTCCCGAGGAGAGCGCGCGGGCGAGGGCCGGCCCCACGGTCGGGCGCGTCGCCGCCGCAGGTCGGGCGCCGCCGCCGGCGCTGCGCTGCGCGGCGCGGGCCAGGGCGCCGGTCGCCGGGCTCCGCTGGGCCGTCGTCCAGCCAAAGGTGGGCGCAGGCGTGTGCGCCCGGCCAAACCACGGCGAGGCGGCGGAAGCAGCCTCCACCGGGGCGTCGGGCGCCAGCCAGGGCGGAGACGACGAAACGAAGGAGCCATCGAACGACGGGGCCCGGAACGCTGCGGCCCCACCTCGCGGCGACTCGCCGAGGCGCGACAGCGCGCGAGCCAGGTACGGCGCCGACGCCGACGCGGAGCGGCCCGTCCAGCGGTCGAGGCGGGCGTGAGCTTGGGAGTGGCTGCGACGCGCCAAGGCATCGCCGCCGGCGTGGCGTGCGGTGCGGGCGAGCGCGCGGCGATCCAACGCGCGTTCAGCGCGGTCCGAAAGCCGACGTTGCAGCGACGGTCGTTCCGCCGAAGACATCGCAGATCCTGTAGCGGCCCCAGGGCCGAAGACGACGCATCCAGCATCGCGAAGGTGAGGCTCTTCCTGAGCCGAGCGAAGGATAACTCAGGGCCGGCGTCCCACCCAGCGCAATTCGCGCCAAACGGACCGGCTCGATCCTCAGTCCCCCGCGAGCACGCCCTGGCCCCAGAGGTTGACGTGGTGGTCGGCCCGAATGTCCACATCCACGCGGCTGTGCACGTCCACTTCTTCGCCGGCCCGCAGCGAGAGCGTCTGCTCTGCTTCGATGGCCACGTTCCGCCCCGCCAGGGTGACCTGGCCATCGGGCGCCTCGACCCGCAGCTCGGGCCCGGCCCAGCGCAGGCTCATGGCGTCGCCGCGGATCTCGATGCGCAGCTCGTGCCCGTTGGGCGGTCGCAGGACGACGGCGCCTTCGGGGCCGGGGTGGACTTCGACGCGCACGGCGCCGACGTCCCCTTCAAAGGAGGGGGCGGGGGCGACCGCCGGCCGCAGGGGCTGGACCTTGCTCATCGGAACCGGCTCTTCCCGACGGCCCTCAGGGAGGTCTGGGCCGACATCATGCGGCGAAGGCCGCGGAGCCGGCGAAACACCTGCTCCTCGATCTCGTCTTCCTTGAGCCCGCGCGCCCGCAGGTCTGCCATCCACTGGTGCAGGACCCGGTCTTCGCCCTCGTCCTCGTCGGCCGCGGGCGGGGGGGCGGCTTCTTCGGAGCGGCTGACGACGGTCGGGGCCCGGGCGAGGCCGCGCTCTCCGGCCAGGGCCGTCAACTCCGCCACGTGCCGCGCGATCTCGTTGGTCAGGTCCGACCGGGACACGCCGGGGGGCGCCGAAGCGGCGCGCGCGATGACTTCGAGATCCGCCGGGCCGCTGGTCAGGTTAGGCCCGCCCGAGCGCGCGTCGAGTCGCGCGGCCGTGGGGCCGTCGTCCCACTTCGCCCGTGCCAACATGCGGTTGTTGCTGCGGGCCAGCATTCGGTCCTGCGAGTCGGACATCAACGCCTCCGGCGGCGCTTCCCCTTGCGGCCCTTGGTCTTCTTGGGGGCCGGGGAGGAGCTGCTCGAACCGAGATTACCGAGGTTCACCATGGATCGGGGCAGGAAGAACAGCGCCAGGATCAGGCCGGCCAGGAACAGCCCGACCTCGGCGGGGCTCGTCTTGACGCCCTCGGCCGTGGCCTGGGGGATGATCTTGGTCTGCAGCACATCGACGTCCTGGCAGACCTGGTCGCCGATCTTCACCTGCACCCCGAAGGCCCGTGGGCGCTTGCTGCCCTCGGGGGGGATGTAGCGGACCTCGTACGCCGTCTTGAGCGCCTCGAACTGCCGCCGCACGAACTGGCCCAGGACCGCGGGCTTGAGGCTGGCCTTGTACCCGCCCCGGCTCAGGCTCCGGTCGCCCAGGGCGCGCAGCGAGTAGGCGTCCAGGGTGGCGGCCTGCTCGGTGGCGATGCGGCAGCGCCGGTCGCTCTCGCCGGTCAGGCTGTACTTCTCCGTCGCCGCTTCGGAGCCCAGGCCCAACAGGTACAGCTTCAGGCTCTTGTTCGTGGCCTCCTGCGTCTCCAGCAGGAGCTGGCGGAGCTCGTCGGTGAGCGGCGCGTTGTCGTTGCAGCCCTTGAGCGGCTTGCCGGTGGCGACGTCGATGCCGTTGAAGCTGTCCGTGATGACGATGAGCACGGCCTCGCGGCGGCGGGCCGGGTCGCGGTACTGCGCCGCCTGGGCCTTGATGTTCGTCAGGTTGTGGTTGATCGACGAGTACAGCGCCGCCATCTCGCCGCCGGGCACGAACTCGTTGATGCCCAGCAGAGCCTCGCGGATCTTCGCGCGCTCGGCCGTGGTGGCCGTCATGAACCCGGCCTGGACCTGGTCGGTGAAGCCCGAGATGTAGACGCGGTCGTTGTCGTCGAAGAGGCTGTTGCCGGCCTTGTCGGGCTGCACCAGCGAGTTGATCAGGCTCAGGGACCAGCGCAGCTTGCTGGCCTTCTTGCTGCCGCCGACGTCGAGCTCTTCGGCCATCGACGCCGTGAGGTCCACGGCGAAGTACACGTCGTAGTTGACCGGGTCCACGTCCAGCGGCGCGGCCGCCGACTCGTCGGTGGGGGTCGCCAACTCGAACGCACCCTTGGACTGGCGGACCTCGAAGCCTTCGGTTCGCGACGCGGCGACGTCGTCGACGAACACCCCGAAGTGCTCCGTCGTCAGGCCCGGAACCTGCTGCCCGGAGTTCTTGTTGAGCACCGAGACGCCCATGGACCACGGGCCTTCCTCGGGCTCGTTGTGCCAGAGCAGCTCGGCGGGCCAGGTGCAGGCGTCGCCCGTGGGCACGGGCGGGGTGTCCTGGGCGAGGGCCAGGGCGGGCAGCAGCAGGAGCAGCGAAGGCTTCACGGATCAGTCCCGATTCGTTCGCTGGGCGTACTTGACCTTGACCCGGTTGGAGCCGGTCGCGAACACCAGCACGTCGCCGTCGGACAGCTCGAAGCCGTCCTTGCCCTTGCGCAGCTTCGTGCGCTTGCCGTCGCGCACGACCACCAGGGTCTTCGCCGACAGGTTGTGCAGCCGGTGCTTCCAGCCCTGGCCCTGGGCCTGGACCTCGATGCGGGCGTGGGGGTCCTGGACGCCCTCCCACTTCGGCAGCACCCACTGCAGCTGGCGCTTGTTGTTCCCGACGATGATGTCCTTGCCTTCGATCTCCTTGCTCTGTCCCCGGAACTGCCCGGTCATGACCTGCAGGCTGCCGCCGGAGACGAAGCTGGGCAGCGAGTACGTCGCCGCGCCGATGCCGAAGCCGAGCACCATGGGGATGAGCAGGGTGGCGTACGCCGCCGCGCCGCTGCCCGAGCTGTCCAGGAGCAGCCAGATGCCCGAGGCGAAGAGCCCGCCGAGCAGGCCGCCGACGGCCGCCAGCCCGGTGGTGCGATCCAGCGTCGTGATGCGGGCGCTGAGGCCGACGAGCGTGCCCACCAGGACGTAGGTGGCGATGCGGGGGCCGGCGCCGTCCATCGTCGTGCCGGCCATCTCGGCCAACAGGTGGATGAGCAGGCCGCTGAGCAGGCCCCCGATGCCGCCGACGATGCCGGACACCATGGCCTGCCCGAACACCCGCATCGGACCGAGGCCGTCCTGGATGCCGCGCAGCATGTTCGTGGCGAAGGCGACGGACAGGCCGAGGAACGCGAAGTAACTGACGCGCTCGATGAGATCGGACGAGACGCCGATGCCGTCGAGCACGGCCAGGCAGACGGCGAAGAGCGCCCAACCCACAAGTCCGCCCAACGCCCCGAGCAGGGGGTTGAACGTGTAGCGGAGGATGTTGTCTACGAGCAGGCTGCGGAACACCAGCGCTCCTGGGGTTTGCCGGTACCGAGGTTACGGGATCGAAGGGAAGGGGGCCAAGGCGACCGCCGGTCTCAGCCGGGGTCTTCCTCGGATCGAGCGACGGCGCCGGGGCGCCCGGTCCCGCCGAGGCGGGGGCCGAAGAAGACCTCGCCCTGCATTCCGTCCCGCGCGCAAGCCGTGCCGGACTCCGCCAGACGCTCCTGCGCGGGCACCCACTGGGCCAGGATGTGCTCGCCCAGGGCGACCATCGTGGCGCGATCCGCGGTCGCTTCCCGGGTGGCGGAGATGGCGGGGGGCACGCGGGCGGCGCGGGCCGACTGCAGCAGGAGCTGCTGCAATGCCGGCGCGGCCTGTTCGGCGGCGTCGGGCTGAAAGCGGGCGGTGGCCAGGTAGCGCTGGATCTCCTGGCGGTACATGCCTTGCTGGGCCTCGCTCATGAGGCGAAGCACCTCGGGCAGGGCGTCGGTCCAGGCGGCTGTGAGCAGCTCGTTCATCGCGGCACCGTACCAAGCTCGTGCGGGGCGATCACGGCTCCTGGACGAGGTAGCGGATGCCGCCCGCGTCGACGGGGGGCAGGGCTTGGGGCACGGTCGCCGAGAGGTCGTCGGTTACGGCGTACGCGATGAAGCCGTACTCGTCTTCGCGAGCGATGGGCAGCAGCTTCACCGGGCCCGCGGTCGTCGGCGTGCCGGCGGCGAGGAGGTCGTCGAAGCGGTGGCAGTCGATCCACTCTTCGCGGAACCAGATCACCACGGCGACGTCGTGCTGCTGCAAGAACTCCCCGAAGGCCTCGGCGCCGCCGTCGGGGATGCGGTCGTCGCTCCACCGGAACACCTCGCGGGTGGTGGGGCGCCGAGACTGCCAGGTGGCGGGGATGAGATCGGCGACGAACGCGCGGTCCTCGCCGTGCTGTTGCTCGAGCCAGGCCGTCAGCCGCACCTGTGTCCCGTACCAGACGTCTGAGCGCTGGAGCTGGCTGCGGTACTCGAAGCCGTAGCCCACCAGGGAGGTGACCACGAGCAGGCCGGCGGCCAGCACCGCGCCCCGGGGCCCGAATCGGCGCCCGCCCTCCACGGCGCCGTGCGCGCCCGCGAGGAGCAGCAGCGGCACCGAGGCCGTCATCCACTTCCAGAACAGGTTGTGGTCGTAGCGGTAGCCGGACAGGAACACCGCCAGCAGCAGGAAACCGAAGGTGGCTGCCCCGCACAGCAGCAACCACCGCGCGCGCAGCCCGTCCCGGGCCCGGCCGGCGACGACCGCGAGCACGCCGAAGAGCGCCGCGGGGCAGGCGATCCACCCGATGTGGGCGGGGAGGATGTAGGCGAAGTAGCGGGCGACGCGCCCCAGGGACGGGTCGCTGCCCTGGCGGTTCTGCACGTCGCCCCAGAACCGCCAGGTGTCGAACTCCGTCTGGTAGTAGGCCGCCCAGGCGATGGCCGTGGCCAGCAGCATCGCCGCCGGGATCCAGGCCCGGCGGGCTTCGGGGCGACCGGTGACCGTGATGAAGCCAGCCCCCAGCGCCACGGCGGGGAGCAACGTGAAGGCCGCGTCGAAGCGCGTGAGAAACGCCAGGGACAGCGCGACCCCGGCGGCGACGAAGCGCCCGCCGCCGAACAGGGCGATGCCGCCCATGGCGAGGCTCGCGTACGTCGTGATGCGCAGGGGGGTCGCCGAGTACAGAGCCGCGTCGGGCTGCAGCACGAGCAGCGCCCCGGCCAGCAGCCCGGCCGCCGGCGAGAGCCAGCGCCATCCGACCCAGGCGGTGCTGACGACGAGCAGGCTGCCGGCCAGGATCGAGATCCACTCGCCGCCCGCCTCGGCGTCGCCGGTCAACGCGGTCGCCGCGGCGGCAAGCGTCGTGAACAGCGGCATGTGCTCGGTCTCGATGTACCGAAAGCCCGACTGCAGCGTGCCCATGATCAGGCCGAGGTTGCCGTAGTCCTCTTCTTCGCTGCCCCAGTAGACGCGCGTGAGCAGCGCGCGCACGGACACCGCGGCCACGAAGAGCCCGATCAGGGCCCGCCGCAAGGAACGATCGCCGTCGGGGTCTGCGGGTGCGGTCATCGGCGGGGGCACCGTAGCCGCCTCGCTCACGGGGCCGCGAGCCCCGACGCGCCGGCGGCCGCGGGCGGGGGCTCCGACGGCACGGGCATCCCCGGCGCCTGGGTCGTGATGTAGGCGATGAAGCCGTAGCCGTCCTCGCGGGCGACCTGCAGCAGGACGGCATCGCCGGCCCGGAACGCCTTGCCCGCGGCCAGCCAGGGGGCGGCCGTCGCGGCGCCCACCCACTCCTCCTGAAACCACTGCACGACGCCGATGCCCCGCTCCGTCAGGTAGGCGCCGAACGCGTCGGGGTCGTTGTGGGGGAGGTCGGGGTCCGACCAGGACCACACCTGGATGGGCGAGCGGCGGGCCTGCAGGTACCAGGCGGGGATCGCGTCGGTCAGCATCCCCACGCCCGGGGGCCAGGCGCGCTCGGCCCACTTCGCCAGTTCGATCTGGGTTCCGTACCAGGCTCGGCTGCGCTCGGTCTGAAACGCCGACTGCCGCTGCATGGTGGCGGCCGTCGCGACCAGCAGCCCGGCGCCCACGAGCACCGCCGCGGGGCCGGGGATGCGCCGCAGGAGGGTGAGGCCGCCGTGCGCGGCGAGCAGCAGCGCGAACGGCACCGTCGGCGTGAGCCACTTCCAATACAGGTTGTGGAACCACTCGTAGGTGCTGACGGCGGCCGTCGCGCCGAGCAGCCCGGCGGTGCCGAGGGCGGCGAGCAGCAGCCAGCGACCGGCTTCGGGGGCGGCGGCTTGACCGCGGGCCAGCAGCACCGCGCCGACCAGGCCCAGGGGCACGACCGCGTGGCCGGCGTGGTTGGGGAGGACCACGAAGAACAGGCCGCCCAAGGCCTTGCCCACGGCGACGACGCGCTCGATGGCCGAGAGGTCCGAGACCGCTTCGCCCGTGTTGCGCTCCAGGACCCCGCCCCAGAAGGCCACGGTGCCGTTCTCGTGGTGGTACCAGCCCATCCACAGGGCCACGACGGCGCCGACTGCGGCCGCGGCGCCCAGCAGCTGGCGGCCGGTGGGCCCGTCGGAGACCCCCCGTCGGGTCCGCCACGCCGCCCACAGGACCAGGGCCGGGAGCAGCGAGAACGCGACGTTGAACCGCGCGAAGAACGCGATGCCGAGCACGGCGGCGCCGGCGCGGAGGTGCCGGGGGACCAGCGCGATCCCGAGCATCGACAGCCCGGTGTAGGTCGACTCCCGCAGCGTCGAGGCCGAGTACAGCGCCGCCTCGGGCTGGATCGTCAGCAACGCCGCCGCGATCACGCCGGCCGCCGGGGACAGCCAGCGCCAGCCGATCCAGGCGGTGACTGCGACCGTGAGGCCCCCGAAGAGCACGGCGACGAGCAGGCCGCCCGTGCGGGCGTCGCCCGTGAGCAGCGTCGCCGCGGCCGACAAGAAGCTGTACAGCGGCATGTGCTCGGTCTCGACGAACCGGAAGCCCGAGTCGAGCACGCCGCGGATGATGAGCAGGTTTCCCCAGTCCTCCTCTTCATGGCCCCAGTACCGGGTCGTCAGCCACGCCCGGTAGGCAGCGGCGACAACCCCGGCGACGGCGGCGACCAGCCAGGCAAGACGCGCGCGGGGGGAGGACATCGGGGCGGACCGTAGCACCGCCGCGGAGTGTCCCGGGGCGACGCCCCCGGCAGCAGGGAACCCGCGCGCCGCCCGGCGGGCCGTGCCAGCATCGCCCGATGCGCTGGCTCCTCCTACTCGTCCTGCTCGCTGCTGGTTGCGGCTTCCCCAATGGCCTGGACGACGACGACTCGGCTCCCGCCGACGACGACGACGCAGCCGACGACGACGACGCGGACGACGACGACGACGCCGCGGACGACGACGACGACGACGACGACACGCCGACGCTCGAGGCGGAGCTGCTCGCCGCGTTGTCGGACCCCGCCGCCACCGAGGCCTCCCTGGACGCACTCATCGAGCAGTTCGCCTACACCGACGGCTGGCCCGTGCAGCGCACGGTCTTCGCCACGAAGTGGGTCGACCCGCCCGGCGACGTCGCCCTGGTCGGGGACCTCAACGACTGGGACCCGGCGACGAACCCCGCCCAGGCCGCGGCCAGCGGGGTGCACTGGTACGTCCTGATCCCCAACGCCAACGCCGGCAAGTACAAGTGGCACGCGGGCGGGGAGTTCGTCGCGCCGATGGAAGCGCGGGCCTGGGGCAGCGACGAGCTGGGGCGCTACGGCTACGTGGCGCCGCCGACCGAGGGCCCCTGGAACGCCTGGCAGCCGCTGCTTTCCGATGTGGGCGATGAGGTCTTCGCGACGCGCTCGCTGCACCTGCGCTACCCCGACGGCGCGCCGGCGTCGACCGACCGGCTGCTGGTCATGTACGACGGACAGAACGCCCTGAACGCCGACGCGCCGTTTGGCGGTTGGCAGGCCGAAGCGGCGGTCGCAGGGCTGGGCTGGACGGACGTGATCATCGCGGCGGTGGAGGCCGGAAGCGACCGCTTCGACGTCTACTCGCCGGTGTCCGATGACCCGTTCGGCGACGGCCCCCTCGGCGGTCGCCTGCCGGCGTACCACGACTGGCTCCTGGCGAAGCTCGCCGGCGAAGGCCTGCCCGGCGGCAACGTCGCCGTGGTGGGCTCGTCCCTCGGGGGCCTGGCCGCGCTGTGGGCGGCCATGGAGCGACCCGACGACGTCGCTTGTGTGATGGGCATGTCGCCGACGGCGTCCTGGGGTGGGCTGGCGCCGGGCAACGACGCCACCGGAGCGCTGGCCAACGCCTGGCCGGCGGCGGGCCACGGCGGCGCGGCCGTCTACCTGGACAGCGGCGGGGACGTGGTCGCCTGCACCGACGCCGACGGCGACGGCCTGCAGGACGACGCCGACGACTTCGACAACTACTGCGTCACGACCCAGCTGCGCGATGTGCTCGAGGGGGTCGGCTACGCCTTCGGCACGGACCTCGCTCACTGGCACGAGCCCGGGGCGCCGCACAACGAGGGCGCCTGGGCGGCGCGGCTTCCCCAGGCGTTGCAGGCCTGCTCCGACATGGGCTGGTAGCCGCGGCCGCGGGGTTGCCCTACGGCGCCGAGTTCTGGTCCAGGAACCGACGCTCGAAGATCAGCGTCTCCTCGGAGCCGTCCTCGCGCAGCACGGTCAACTCCGCCCGGGTGCCGTCGTCGCCCGTCATCTGGGCGATGGCCTCCGTCGTCGTCTTGCCCGCCAGGGACTCGCCGTCCACCGCCGTGATGACGTCGCCGGACACCACGCCGATCTCGGCGGCGGGCGAATCGGGGATCACGCCGCGCACCAGGATCCCGTCCTCGTGCCGTCGGATGCGGATCCCGAGCCCGGCCTTGCGCGCCCGCGCCAGCACCAGCTCGGCCTCCCACTCGCCACCGTCGGTGGCGTCGAACTCGACCACCTCCGAGCGGGTCCGCAGCGCTCCGTCCCGACGCTCCGCGTGCACCTTGATCTGGCCGCCGGGCACGTCGATGGAGAAGTGGCCCTTGCCGTCGCTGCGTGTGGTGTGGCGGCGGCCGTTGACCATCACCTTCACCTCGATGCTGGCCAGCGGGTAGCCCCGCTCGTCGATGACCTGGCCGCTGATGGCGGCGCGCGCCGGGGGCTCGGGTTCGACCTCGCGGTCGGGGTCGAGGTTCAGCGTCGGCGCCGACGAGCTCCGCGAGGACTTCGGCGCCGAGGGCGTGCGCGTGGGCCGGACGACGGGGGCTCGCTTCGCCGGCGTGGCCCTGGGGCTGGCTGCGGCCGACGGCGGGGGCGGCGGGAGGTCGTCGTCGCCGAGGCTCGAGAAGTACAGGCCGGCCATGGCCAACGCGAACAGCAGGCCGACCACCGGCAGCAGGCGCTGCAGCCGGTCCACGTCAGCCTTCCGGGATCAGGACGACCTTGCCGCGGTTGGCGCCGGTCTCGAGCATGAGGTGGGCTTCGGCCGCCCGAGAGAAGGGGACCTCCGCGTGCACGTGGGGGCGCACGACGCCGGCTTCCACCAGCTCGATCAGCCGCTCCATCTGGGGCCGCAGGATCCCGATCTCGTCCCAGAGGTGGCCCATGTTCACGCCGACCATGCTCCGGTTGGCGTCCATGGCTCCCAGCGGGGTGAAGAAGGGCACGCCGACCATCTGGGACAGCAGCCGCAGCACGTTGCGCTTGCCGCCGGTGCTGACGTTGGCGAAGCCGTAGGCGACGAGCATCCCGGCCGGCGCGAGCAGGTTCCAACCCGTCTTCCAGTCCCGCCCTCCAAGGGGGTCGAGCACCAGGTCGACTCCGCGGCCGTCGGTGATCCGGCGCACCTCGTCGGCGTAGTTGCAGCTCCGGTAGTCGATGGGGTGATCGCAGCCCAGGCCCCGCAGGTAGTCGTGCTTCGGCGCCGACGCCGTGCCGAAGACCGTGACGTCGGGGATCGTCTGGAGCAGCTGCAGCACCGCCGTGCCGACCCCGCCGGCGGCCATGTGCAGCAGCACGGAGCCGCCGGGGTGGATCCGCCCCACCTGAAACAGACAGTGGTGGGCGGTGAGGTAGTTGACGGGGATCGCCGCGGCATCGGCAAACGACAGGGAGTCGGGGATCGCCAACACGCTGGCCACCGGCGCCACGACCCGGCTGGCGTGGCCGCCAAACCTCGTCAGCGCCAGGACGCGCTGTCCCACCTGCAGCGACTCGACGCCCCCGCCCCGCGCCGCCACGGTGCCTGAGACCTCGTACCCGACGATGCACGGTGGCTTCGGGGCGTCGGGGTACAGACCCTGGCGCGCCGTCACCTCGGCGAAGTTCAGGCCGGCGGCGGCCACGTCGATGAGCACCTCGCCCGGGGCGGGCGCGGGGTCGGGGTCGGGGACCTCGCGCACTTCCAGGACGTCGGCGGCTCCAAAGCGGGGGATGAAGACGGCTTTCACGGTGGCGGAGTCTAGAACCTCTGACGGGTTTGTTTCTTCCCCCATGAGGGATTCCATGGCCTGAGGCCCGGTGGTACAAGAGGCTCATGCTTCGTTTCGCCCCCGTTCTGCTCGCCGCCCTGTTCTTGATGCCTGCGCCTGCCATGGCGACGAAGGGCTCCGGCCTGAACAAGCTCGTTCAGCTGAAGATCCTGCGCTGCGACGCCCTGCAGCGCGGGAAGCTGGCGCGCATGAAGGGCGACATCTATCGCTCCGACGCGCTCCACGCGACGCCGATCCGCAAGATCGAGCTGGAGCGGCTGCTGGCCGAGCAGATGCAGCAATCCGGTGCGGCCTTCGAAGAGTCCGGGTCGGTCAAGCGCCGCCTCGAGCGTCAGGCCGACGCGTTCATCTCGGAGCAGCGGATGGCCTGGTACAAGACCACCGACCAGGCCCGGAAGATCAAGATCGAGGACCTCATCGCCGAGGCTCAGCGCATGCTGGAGAGCGGCTGCGGCGAGTAGCCCGTCGCCGACTGCGAATCCGAGCGGGGCCTGCGGGCCCCGTTCTTCGTTCTGGGGTGAGCGCCTCCGCCGTCGAGTGACGGACCGCTTCGGGGGCCCCCGCCTCCGCGCCCTCAGCGCCGACGGCGCACCAGCGCGGGCAGCAACAGCACCAGCAACAGCGAGCTGCGCCCGTCGCCGGCGGAGCACGCACACCCCAGCCGGGGGTCGGTGCCGGCGGCCACTTCGTCGCCGTCGCTGACGCCGTCGTTGTCGGTGTCGGGATCCAGGGGGTCCGTCCGCCAGCGCAGCTCGTCGCGGTTGTTCAGGCCGTCGCCGTCGAGGTCGCCCAAGGGGCCGTCGTCGTCGTCGGGGTCGAGCCAGTTGGGCACGTCGTCGCCGTCGTCGTCGCCGTCGCCCTCGAGGTCGTCGCGCACGTTGTCGCCGTCGGAGTCGACGTCCAGGAAGTTGGGCACGCCGTCGCCATCGCGGTCGGTGATGCCTTCGACCGAGTCGAGCAGCCCGTCGCCGTCGCTGTCGTCGTCGAGCCAGTTGGGCAGCCCGTCGCCGTCGCCGTCGGGCTCGAAGTTGACCTCGAAGCCCGTCAGGATCCCGTCGTCGTCGTCGTCGGGGTCGAGGGGGTCGATGACGCCGTCGCCGTCGCTGTCGACAGGCTCCTCTTCGCTGTCCCACAAGCCGTCGTCGTCGCTGTCCACGTCGTCGGGGTCGGTGCCGCGCAGCTCCTCTTCCTCGTCGGTCAGGCCGTCGCCGTCGGCGTCGATGTCCGAGGGGTCCACGTCGATGGCGTCGATGAAGTTGGGGATGCCGTCGCCGTCCACGTCGCCGGTGCCTTCGTCGAAGTCCGAGGTGCCGTCACCGTCGCTGTCGTCGTCGAGGAAGTTGGGCACCCCGTCTTCGTCGACGTCGTCGTCGCCTTCGATGGCGTCGTCGATGCCGTCGCCGTCGCTGTCGGAGTCCAGGGCGTTGATGACCCCGTCGCCGTCGGCGTCGTCGGTGCCGTCGTCGCCGTCGGGGATCCCGTCGCCGTCGCTGTCCGACGAGAAGGGGTCGGTGCCGGCGATGAACTCGTCGAAGTTGGTCAGGCCGTCGCCGTCGTAGTCGGAGGTCGGGCCGTCGGTGTCGTCGGGGTCCAGGGCGTCGGGGATCCCGTCTTCGTCGGAGTCGGCGTCGGCCTCTTCGCTGTCGGGCACGCCGTTGCCGTCGGAGTCTTCGTCCAGGTAGTTGGGCACGCCGTCGCCGTCGTTGTCGCCGTCGCCTTCGTCGGCGTCGTTGATTCCGTCGCCGTCGCTGTCGGAGTCCAGGGCGTCGGGGATGCCGTCGCCGTCGGAGTCGTCCAGGCCTTCGTCGGCGTCGCCGATCCCGTCGCCGTCGCTGTCGTCGTCGAACGGGTCGGTGCCCACGTCCACCTCTTCGCCGTCGAGCAGCCCGTCGCCGTCGCTGTCTTCGGCGCCGTCGAGGACCCCGTCGCCGTCGCTGTCGTCGTCCAGGAAGTCGGGCAGGCCGTCGCCGTCGGGGTCGTCCTCGGACTCGATGGAGTCGGGCAGACCGTCGCCGTCGGCGTCGTCGTCCAGGCCGTTGGGGGTGCCGTCGCCGTCCTGGTCGCCCAGGCCCTCGGTGCCGTCGTCGTGGCCGTCGCCGTCGGTGTCCGGGTCGTAGGGGTCGAGGCCGCCCTCTACCTCGTCCGACGTGACGAGGCCGTCGTTGTCGGGGTCGGCGCCGGGGCCGTCGGCGTCGTCGGGGTCCGCGTAGTCGGGGATGCCGTCGCCGTCGGCGTCGTCGGCGGGGTCCTGGCCGGCGTCGTCGACTCCGTCGCCGTCGCTGTCGGTGTCCAGGAACGCAGGGATGCCGTCGCCGTCGTAGTCGGAGATCCCTTCGTCGAGATCGGTCAGCCCATCGCCGTCGCTGTCGTCGTCCAGGAGGTTCGGGATCCCGTCGCCGTCGGCGTCGTCGGTGCCCTCGAAGCCGTCGATGAGCCCGTCGTCGTCGGAGTCGAAGTCCGTGGGGTCGGACCCGACGGCGATCTCGTCGCCGGTGCTCAGCCCGTCGCCGTCGGCGTCCTCGTCCACGTCGTCGATGCCGTCGCCGTCGCTGTCGGTGTCCTGGTGGTCGCCCAGCCCGTCGCCGTCGGTGTCGTCGGAGCCTTCCCAGGAGTCGGGCAGACCGTCGCCGTCGGAGTCGGGGTCCAGCGCGTCGATGAGCCCGTCGCCGTCGGTGTCGTCGGTGCCGTCGTCGCCGTCGGGGATGCCGTCGCCGTCGCTGTCGGGCTGGTACGGGTCGGTGCCGGCGGTGACCTCGTCTTCGGTGCTCAGCCCGTCGCCGTCGGGGTCCGTCGTGGGTCCGTCGGTGTCGTCGGGGTCGGCGAAGTCGGGCACCCCGTCGCCGTCGGCGTCGGCCAGGGGGTCGCTGCCCGCGTCGGGGTTCCCGTCGCCGTCGCTGTCGTCGTCGAGGAAGTTGGGGATGCCGTCGTTGTCGGGGTCGCCGGCGCCCTCGTCGGCGTCGTCGATGCCGTCGCCGTCGCTGTCGGGGTCGAGGTAGTTGGGGATGCCGTCGCCGTCGGCGTCGCCGGTGCCTTCGATGATCGTGAGGATGCCGTCGTCGTCGTCGTCGTCGTCGAGGATGTCCGGCAGCCCGGCGTTGTCGCTGTCCAGGGGGCCGGGGCCGGGGCCGAACTCGGTGAGGTCGTCCACGCCGTCGCCGTCGGTGTCGGGGTCGTTGCGGTCCGAGCCCAGGCCGTCCTCGACGGCATTGCTCAGCCCGTCGTTGTCCGCGTCGGCCAGGGGGCCGTCGGTGTCGTCGGGGTCGCTGTAGTCGGGGATGCCGTCGCCGTCGGTGTCGGCGACGGGGTCCTCGTCGATGTCGGGGGTGCCGTCGCCGTCGGAGTCGGGGTCGAGGTAGCTGGGGATGCCGTCGCCGTCGGGGTCGCCGTCGCCCTCGAAGGCGTCGTCGATGCCGTCGTTGTCCGAGTCGGTGTCGAGCACGTCGGGGGTGCCGTCGCCGTCGGTGTCCCCGGCGCCTTCGGTGGTGTCGGGGATGCCGTCGCCGTCGGAGTCGTCGTCCTGATTGCTGGGGATGCCGTCGCCGTCGGGGTCGCCGCTGCCTTCGACGGAGTCGGGCACGCCGTCGTTGTCGTCGTCGGGGTCGCCGGCGTCGCACTGGCCGTCGAGGTCGAAGTCGAGGCCGTCGCCGGCGGGGTTCCAGAAGCCGCCGATGCAGTCGTCGCAGCCATCGGCGTCGCTGTCGAGGCAGACGATCGACAGGCCGTCGTCGGTGTCGCTGGCCGCGGTCGCGCAGCCGGCGTTGTTGCTGGGGTCGACCCCCACGCCGTCGCCGTCGGCGTCGATGCAGTCGTCCACGTCGTCGCAGATGCCGTCGGCGTCGGCGTCGCCGGAGCAGCCGTCGAGCAGATCGCAGATGCCGTCGCCGTCGGAGTCAGCGGGCACCGAGCTGATGTCCAGGGAGTTGGTGCCGCAGGCGGCCTCGTCGACGTCGCTCCAGCCGTCGTCGTCGTCGTCGAGGTCCGTGGCGTCGCAGATCTCGTCGGCGTCGGCGTTGGGCCCGTCGTTGAACGTCGCCCACGCGCCGCTGGTGCAGTCCTCACACGTGTCGCCGTCGGTGTCGCCGCACAGCGTCGGGTCGGTCAGGTTGCTGTCGGTCGCCGTGTTGCCGCAGCCGATGTTGCCGTTCGTGCCGTCGCCCAGGCCGTCGCCGTCCACGTCGATGCAGCTGTCCTGGCAGTCCCCGATGAAGTCGCCGTCGACGTCCACCGGCGTGATGGCGGGGTCGAAGGACGCCGCGACGCTGACGCAGGGGATCTCGTTGGTGTCGAGGTACTGGTCGTTGTCGTCGTCGGGGTCGCCGGCGTCGCACAGCCCGTCGCCTTCGTTGTCGGGCCCGTCGTCGGCGGGGTTCCAGACCGAGGCCACATTGCAGTCCTCGCAGTTGTCGTCGTCGGAGTCGCCGCAGACGGCGGGGTCGGCGTCGTCGAGGTCGACCATGGCGTCGGGGCAGCCGGCGTTGCCGAGCATGCCCTGGCCGATGAGGTCGCCGTCGACGTCCACGCAGTCGTCTTCGGAGCCGGTGGGGCCGTCGCACAGCCCGTCGGCGTCGACGTCGTCGGGCAGGATCGCGGGGTCCCACTTCGCCTGCCCGAACGCGCACGTCTCCTCCTGCACGTCGGTCCAGGCGTCGTTGTCGTCGTTGTCGTCGAGCTCGTCGCAGGTGCCGTCGAAGTCGTTGTCGGCGGTGGCGGGGTTCTGGGCCGGGTCGGTGGAGTTGGTCAGGCAGGCGGCCTCTTCGCCGTCGGTGAAGCCGTCGTTGTCGTCGTCGGGGTCGCCGGTGTTGCACAGCCCGTCGCCGTCGCTGTCGAAGCCGTCGTTGGCGGGGTCGTAGGTGAACCCGATGTTGTTGCAGTCGTCGCAGGAGTCGCCGTCGGTGTCGCTGCAGACCAGGGCGTTGGTGGGGTCCGTGTCGACGCCGTTGGCCACGGTGTCTCCGTCCCAGTCGTCGGCGGCGCACAGCGGAAGCGTCGCGCAGCCGATCTGGGCGCCGCAGTCCGCGCTGCAGACGCAGACGAGGTCGGCGGCGCAGTCGGAGTCGGCGCAGTCGATCGCGCCGTCGGTGTCGTCGTCGACGCCGTTGCTGCAGGCGTCGGCGTCGGGGCCTTCGGCCAAGGCGAGGCCGGGCAGGAGCAGCAGGAGGAGCAGCAGGCGGGCCATGGGGAGTCCTCGGGGGCGGGACCCGGGGCGCCGCGGGGCGGCGGGGGGAACCGCTGCGATCTGTTCTACCTGCCCCGCGCGCCCGCGTGAAAGGCTGCTTTTGCATTCCCTTGACAACCCCGCGGGGGAGGGGCCGCAGCCTCAGGGCCCTGGTTGGAGTTGCCCGTGGACGCCTGGAACAGCCTGTTTGCCTGCCTTGAGCAGGAGCCTGACCGACCGCTGCTGCGGGGAGCGCGGTGGTGGAATCGGGGCGACGTGGCCGCCGCGGCCGGGGGGCTCGCGCGGCGGCTGAAGGAGGCCGGGGTGCGCGCCGGGGACCGGGTGGTCGTGGGGTGGCCGGCGTCGGTGGAAGCGCTCGTCGCGGTGTTCGGGGTCCAGGGCGCCGGCGCCGTCGCGGTGCCGTTGAACCCGCGCTCCGGCGCCGACGAGGTCGCCCACGCCGTGGCCGACTGCGACCCCGCCGCGATCGTGGCGCCGGCGGGGTGGGGGCCCGCCGGGCGGCCGCGGCTCGGGGTCGCGGGAGCCCCGGCGCCGTGGACCCGGCCCGACCGCGCCGACGAGGACCCCGCGCTCATCGTCTACACGTCGGGCACCACGGGCCCGAGCAAGGGGGCGGTGCTCTCGTACCGCGCCGTCGCCGCCAACATCTCAGCGCTGACGACGGCGTGGCGGTGGTCGGCCGACGACGACCTGGTGCTCGCGCTGCCGCTGTTTCATGTGCACGGGCTCTGCATCGGTGGGTACGGGACCTTGATCCACGGGGCCCGGGCCCGGGTGGTGCCCTTCGATCCCGCCGGCATCGCCGCGGAGCTGAGGGCCGGGGGCTCCGTCTTCATGGGCGTGCCGACGATGTACGGCCGTCTGCTGCGCTGGCTCGACGCAGGCGGGGACGCCACGGGCTTCGCGTCGGCGCGCCTCTTCACCAGCGGCAGCGCGGCCCTGCCCGCGGACTGGCACCGCCGGTGGGAAGAGCACACCGGCCACCGGATCCTGGAGCGGTACGGGATGTCGGAGACGTTGCTGACGCTGTCGAACCCGTACGAAGGCGAGCGGCGGGCGGGCAGCGTGGGGACCGCGGTGGGCGGGTGCGAGGTGGTCGTCGTCGGCGACGACGGACCCGTGGGCCCGGGCGAACTGGGCGAGATCCGGGTGCGGGGGACAAGCCTGTTCTCGGGCTACTGGGGCAACCCCACCGCGACGTCGGCGGCCTACGACGGCGACTGGTTCTTGACCGGCGACCTCGCCACCGTCGGCCCCGACGGCCGCGTCGCCATCGCCGGGCGGCGCTCGGCAGACCTCATCAAGACCGACGGTTGGAAGGTCGGCGCGCGCGAGATCGAGGACCTCCTCCGTCAGCACCCGGGCGTCGGAGAGATCGCGGTGCTGGGCGTGCCCGACCCGCAGCGGGGCGAGCGCATCGTCGCCGCCGTCGTCGCGCACCCCGGCGAGGCGTCCGACGGGCTGGCCTGGGCGGCGGAGCTGCAGGCGTTCGTCGGCGACCGGCTGGCGGCCTACAAGCGCGTGCGGCAGGTGCGGTTGATCGACGCGCTGCCCCGCAACGCGCTGGGCAAGGTGCAGAAGCACCGGCTGCGCGAGCTCGACTGGTAGCCGAGGCCGTCGGTGGCGTACCCTTCGTCCATGACCGGACGCATCGACCGCAGCGCCATCAAGGCCAGGGCCCGCAGCTTCCAGTTCGTGCCGTTCCGGCCCGAGGGGCCCGGGGTGCCGCTGGCCGAGGCGGGGCTGCGCGACGACGAGGAGCTGCTGGTCGCCGAGCGCGGCGGGGAGGCCGTCGGCTTCGTGATGCGGCAGATGGCCTACCACCACACAGCCCAGGGCGAGCTGGCGGGCAAGCCGTACCTGGTGACCTTCTGACCTCCGTGCAACTCGGGCGTCGGTCTGACCCCGGTCATCGAAGGTGCGGTTCATTGGTTCGGGGCGACGGGCATCGCCAACGGGCTGGCGGTGCTCGGCGACGAGCAGACCTGGAGTCGTTGGGACCACATCACCGGCGAGGCCTTTGCCGGGCCCCTGGACGGACACCGCCTGGAGTCCTGGCCGATCCGGCACACGACGGTGGCCGCGATGGCGGCGGAGCGCCCGGACCTGCGGGTCCACGTCTCCGACTTCAAGTCCCTGGGCAGCCGGTTCATGACCGCCCTCAACGGCCGGAAGATCGACCGGGGCAGCTTCCTGCCGCCGCCGTTCTACAAGTCCATGAGCCAGCCCATCGATCCCCGGTTGCCGAAGCTCGCCAACGGCCTGGGCGTGATCGTCGAAGATGTCGGCCGCTACTACCCCATGGCCGCGCTGGCCGATCCGGTGCAGGAGCCGTGGGGCGACCGGGTGCTGACCGTGGCCCTGGGCGCCGTCGACGGAGTGCCGCGGGCTACCTGGGCCGATGGCTCCGAGCCCATGCAGCTGTTCACCCGCTGGTACGGCTTCTCGTTCACCTGGCCCGGCTGCTCGATCTACGGCCAGTCCTTGGGCTGACCCTGGCCCCGGCGGACCGCGCACGCCCCGAGCTGGCGCCGACCTGCCCCCGCCTCCCGGCTCAGTAGATCCCGGGGAACAACCGCGCGCTGGTCTGCGTGTAGGCGGCGTAGCCGGCGTACCGCTCGGTCAGCAGGGCCTCTTCGGACTCCATGCGGAAGTAGACGATCGCGGCGTACAGCGGCGCGAACACCAGGAACGGCCAGGCGCCGACGATGAGCGGCACCGCGACGTGGAAGAGCAGGTCCCCGGTGTAGATGGGGTGCCGGATGCGGCCGTAGATCCCCGCGGTGATCAACTCGTGCTCGTCGCCGGCCTTCAGGTGGATGCTGAAGTGGCGCCCCAGGGCCCGTCGCGCGGCCCACGTGGTCCCGACGGCGATGGCCATGAGCACGTTGCCGGCGACCGTCGCCCCCAGCACGGGCTCAAACCACCCCAGCCAGCTCGTCGTCGCCGAACCGATGCCCAGCACCATCGTCTCGCCGATGAGCAGCCAGGTCGTCCACGGCCGGTCGCCGGTGCCGGCTTCAGCGAGGTCGCCGGCGCCGCGGTGAGCGCCCCAGCGGTGCAGACACAGCCACGCGATCAGCAGGCCGGTGGCGATGGGGAAGGGAGGCACCTCAGCCCTCCCGCCGCTCGGGGCCCGCCTTGCGCAGCCCGAGCCTCGACAGCATGCGCAGGCCGGGCTGCCCCGAGGTCACCGGCGCGGCGAACTTCATCGCGCCGGCGAAGCGCAGGTAGTACGGGAACATGAAGCCCATGACGTCGCGCAACGTGGACACGTTGGGCCGGGCCTTGATGTTCTCCATGAGCCGCTCGTGGATCCACAGGGGGTCCAGGTCCGGAGAGACGAAGTGGAAGGGCTTGAGCAGGTCGCAGTCGGCGTCCACGGCGCCGAGGTCCACCGCCTGCTGCGCCAGCGGCGTGTTGGGGTAGACCCGCAGACCGACCTGCACGAACACCATGTCGTCCGGCGGGATCTCGTCCTGAATGAAGGACCACGACTCGTTCATGGTCTCCTTCGTCTCGCCGGGGCCGCCCATGAGGAAGACCCACATCCACTCCATCTTGCTGCCCTGATCGATGAGCCACTTGCGGTGCTCCAGGGCCTTGCGGAGGTGGGCCTTGGTGAAGCCCTTCTGCAGGTTCGTCAGCATCACGTCGGACGCGACCTCGGGCGTGATCAGCACCTGGCTGAAGCCGGCCTGCTCCATCTTGTCCATCAGCTCGATGGACGTGGCGCGCGGGTTGAACCCGTTGGTCTGCAACGGGATCCCCGGCTTGCGCTCGATGATCGCGTCGAGGAGGTTCAAGCAGTACTTCAAGGGCACGTTGAAGGTGTTGTCGACGAACTCGACGGCGGCGCCGGGGAACTCCCGCGCCATCATCGCGATCTCGTCGGCGACGACTTCGGGGGCCTTGCTGCGGTAGCTCGCGCCTTCGATGGACGGGTAGTTGCAGTAGGTGCACTTGAACGCGCAGCCTCGCCGCGACTGCATCTGCAGGGGGCCGCCGTGGCGGACGTAGGGCTTGAAGTCGAGCCACTCCCACATGCGGTGGTTGGGGATGGCGCCCAGCTCTTCGACCCGGAACTGCTCGTTGACCCGGTGCTTGCCCGGCCCCCCGGCGTTGGGCGTGACGACGCCGCGGACCTCCGCGGGGTTGTCGCCGCGCTCGATGGCCGCGACCAGTTCGACCACGGCGCGCTCGCCGTCGCCCCAGATCCCCCAGTCGGCTTCGACGTGGGCCACCACGGGGCCTGGCAGCACGCCCACGGCGGGGCCGCCGACCATCACCGGCACCCCGGCCTGCTTGCAGATCCGCACGTAGTTGCGGGCCTCGTCGAGGTACCAGCGCTCGTTCATCCACGACGTGTTGTCCACGTTGCGGATCGACAGCCCGATGACCTGGGGGCGGTGGGCGTCGATGGCGGCTTGCAGGGTCTTCTCGGGCCGGCGGGCCCACATCAGGTCCACGACGGAGACGTCGTGGCCGGCGCCCTTGAGGACGGTGGCGATGTTGCACGCACCGATGGGGGCGACGGGGATCGGGGCCTTCTCCCGATTCGTGGCGACGATCAAGACCCGCACGCGACCTGCCCTCCAAAGCGGCGCGCACGATACCGACCGTCGGTCGGATCACAAGGCCGCAAATGCGCGAACGGCCTTTACTTTTCGGCCCATTGGAGGACCACGCCGCCGTCGGCCGCCTCGCGGGCGACCCAGCGCTCCGAGCGGTAGTTGGGCCCGGTGGCGAGGTGCATCTCCAGCCCGTCGCCCGAGAACAGGGCCAGCTTGCGCATGGCGCGCATGCGCAGGGCCTTTTTGAACTCCTTGATGAAGTCGTCGTTCCCGACCTGGCTGTGCTCCGAGAGCATCTGGTTCCACAGCGAGTCGATCTCGTCGGCGGAAAACGAGATCTGGGTGACTTTGTCGCCGGTGCGGTTGTGGGGGTGCATGGGCAGGCTCCGGGATCCGATCAGGGTTTGGGGGGGGCGGCGTCGAGCCAGCGGAACCAGCGCCGGGGGTCGCGGTCCATGAGTTCGAGGACTGCGCCGACGACCGCCGGCGGAAGGGCGGGCACGAGCAGACAAGGGCCGGCCATCGTCGACCGGAAGTACTCCGGGGCCAACGGCATGGACCGGTTGGGCCCGGAGCGGTACCGCGGGAGGCCGTCGTCGGTCTGCAGCCGACCGGGCTCCAGGGGGAACAGCCGCGCGAGGTCGTCGAACCCGAACTTGCCGCCGCTGCGCAGGGAGACCTCGCTGCCGAGGTGCTGGGGCCGCGCGCGGACTTCGCCGCTGGGCAGCAGCTTGTAGGCGACGTCGACGCCGTCGGCGGCAACCCGCGTGACCTTGAGGTGGGCGCCGTGGTCTTCGAGGAGGAACCAGGCTCCGTCGGCCTCGCGGACCGGGTGGTCGCGGCGGCCCATGCCGCGCAGGTGCTCGAATCGCCCGACGTGGGTCCGGATCGATGCGGCGGCGTCGTGGAAGGTGTCCGCGCCCCTCCGCTTCAGGGTGATCTCGTGCAGGGAGACCGCGCCGAACAGGTCGTGCCAGAAGCGGCGGGAGGCGGGGAAGTCGAAGCGATGCTGGAAGTCGCGCACCAGCTCGGCCACCGTCGTCGGCGCCAGCCCCACGCCCCGCCGTTCGCCTCCTTCGCGCCGCACCAGGACGATGCTCCTCAGGGGCACGAGCCCGCGGAAGACGGCGTGGTCGGCGGGCTTGACCTCTCGGCCGTCGGCGTCGCGGTACCAGAGCTCCTGGGTCCACTGGCCGAAGCTGCGGTGGGCGGGGCTCGCGCCGGCCAGCGGGCCATCGACGTGGCCGATCCGCTCCGGCGGCGCGTGGGGGTCGGGCACGAGCAGGAGGACCCGGTCCGAGGCCCCGAACGTCCACGGCCGGATGCCCTTGCGGGGCTGGCCCGACACGAGCCGGGCGGTGATCGACGACTTGCCGATCTTGCTGTCGCCGATGAGCAGCACGCCGGAACCGTCGGGCGTGATGATCAGGTTGCCGAACAGGATGGCGATGTCCCGGAACGCGTCGAGCGCTTCGACGGACTGGGCCGTCTCCAGGTGCCCGCGGCTGCGCAGGTGGGAGGCGAGCAGCGTCCGGCCGGGCCCGAAGATCGCTGACGCCGGCAGCTTGTGGCTCCGCATCAACTCCTCGCCGGCGCGGGCGTCGAAGAGGTTGGCGGCGTGCTGGCCCAGGGGCGTCTCGCCCGACGACTCCTCGTGGCGCAGCAGCACTCGAGCCAGGAGGTCCCGCAGCGCCGAGCCGTCGAGCCCGAGCCGGTTCAGGTAGTGCCGCTCCAGCACCCGAGCGCAGCGCTGCAGGGTCGTCTCCAGCCGCCCGGGGTCCAGGTGGTCGAAGAACGTCAGCTTGAGGCTCATGTGGATCTGCAGCGCCGTGAGCAGCGCGGTCAGCGGGATGCCCGCCTCCTTGGCCGGCCCCCGCTCGGCCGACCAGGTCATGTACGCGAGCAGGGCCCGCTGCATCATCACGGTCGGTGATCGGCCGTCGGCCCCGAGGTGCGCGGTGAGCAGCACGTACTGCTCGGGCCCGCGCCAGACCAGGCCGGCGAACGACTCGGTGGCCGTGGGCTCGAGCAGCTGGAACTGGAGCTGCTCGACCACGGGCCGCAGCCGGTCGACGAAGTCGGCGACGTCGTACCAGGGGATGCCGAGCAGCCGGAGGTCTTCCTCGGGCAGGGGCGAGCCCTCGGGGTCGAGGAGCAGGGAGTCCAACCAGGCGAGGGCCTCGCCCCGGACGGGGGAGACGAGCTGCTCGACGGCCACGAGCTCGCCGGACAGTCGTCGCTCCAGGGCGTCGCGCAGGCCGGCGGGGTGCATGGGCCGGTCGTAGTCCAGGGGCGGGCCGCCGCCGTGGTCCTCCAGGCGGAACACCGCGAGGCTGCTGTCGGCGCCTTCCTCTTCGAGCAGGCGGACGGCGCCGCCGCCGACGGTGCGCAGGCCCCCGCTCAGCAGGGTCGCGGCGGGGGCCAGGCCGGAGCCGGGGTCCTGACTGAAAGCCAGCCGGACCACGTAGCGACGGCCGGACCCCGGGGGCGCGAGGCGGGTGTCGACGATGCGCCGCGTGCCGGGGTCGTCGGGGCGGCGCCGGTGCAGGTGCACCTCGCAGCCCGCGCCGGCGCTCAGCTGCCGGACGACGGTCATGAGCTCGCGGCGATCCGCGGAATCGGGCCGGCAGCGTGCGATGGCCTCGTGCAGCCGGACGGCCAGGGCCGGGGGGAACTCCCACTCGGGCATGCGGCGCTGAACGAAGGAGGCCAGAAAGCTGGGCCCCCCGGCGGCGATGGGGGCGCCGCCCCAGGCCTCGTCCACCCACCGCACGGCCCGGTCGAGGGTCTCCGACGCGGCCGTCGCGTGTTCGGTGGCGGTGCCCAGGTGGCGTTGCCGCAGCGTCGCGACCACCGAGATCATGGAGTCGCGGGCTTGCTGAAGTCCCGCCTTGAGCACCGACAGCGAGGGCTGCGTGCCGATGGGATCGAGGAACTGGGGCACGACCGAGTCGAGCAGCTGCTGCTGCCGGGCCTCCACGTCGGCCAGGGAGTCGTCGAGGCCGCTCAGCCCGAGCTTCGCCTCCAGCTCCTCCAGGAGCGGGGCGGGGCCGTCGGTGGAGCCGCCGCCGGCGTCGGCGAGGCTGAACATCTCGAGTGTGGGGCCGCCGTCGTCGTACCGGACCAGCATCCGGCGCAGCTCGGACAGGGCGTCGCGGGCGCTCTCGTACCGCTCGTCGGCCAGCGCGCTGCGCAGCCGAGAGATGGAGGCCTCGGCTTCGGCGCTGGCCGCCTCCCCGGCCCGCTCCGACAGCCCGGCGGTCCACTCGGCAAAGGCCGGCGGCAGCGCGTCCCCGCGCTCCTCGAGCTCCCGGGCGAGCTCCGTCGGGGCCGTGGCCCACGGTTCGACGCGGGCGCCGTGGACCCGCGCGAACCGCCGCAGATCCCGCTCCACGACCCGCTGACTGCGCAGCAGGGTGGTGAGGGGTTCCAGGACGAGGTCCTTGCGCTCCTTGCGGTGCCCGCTCGGCGGCGGCGTGCCGGGGGTTCTGAACTCGTGGCTGAGTCGGGAGGCGACCTCACGGGCGGCGTCGAGCCGCCCCTGGGCGAGCAGCAGATCCAGCTGGGCGAACAGCATGTCCGCGCGTTCGGTGGGCTTCACGGCGGGGCGGTCGATCAGGCCTGGCTCTGCCAGGTCTTGCGCCGCGACCGGGGCGCGAGCGCCACGTTGACGGCTTCCCGCTGGGCCAGCAGGTCGAGGGCGACCCGAAGCTCCCCGTCGGAGAGGTCCTGCAGGATCTCGTGACCCTCCTGCTTGGCGCCCCATTGGATGATCCGGGCCTCGGTGAACGGCCAGCTGCTCCAGGTGTCCAGGAAGTCGAGCACCCACTGGGCCTGACGGGTGAGGCCGCCGGGCCGGGGGCGGTCGGTGGCGAGCACGCGCTTGCCCCGTCGCATGGCCTGAGGCGCCTTGGCTCCCGGCGTGGTGGGCGCGCCAGCCCAGGTCCCGCGGGTCCCGGACTTGACGAGGGGGGCCTCGGGGCCCATGCCCATCTCACGAATCAACGTGCGCAGCGACCGCGCCGATGCGGCCCAGGCTTCGTCTCGCTGGGCCCACGAGCGGGCGGCGCCGCCTTCTTCGGGCAGGGAGCGCATGCCGCCGAACGGCGCCGGGTCCCAGTCGCAGGCTCGCGCGACGAGGGGAAGCAGGGCGATCTGCCCGGTCTCGTGCATCTCGATGGCGCGCAGGATCTCCGCGGAGCGGACCCACGGCGATGCCAGCAATGACGCGGACACCATGACGATCACCAGGTCGGCGGCCTCCAGGTTCATGTCGATGGTCGAGACCGCGGCGTTGACCTTGGGCACCCGGAGGGTGGTGACCGACTGGAAGAAGCCGGCCTGGCTCATGCCGTCGAGGTGCTCAGCGAACTCCTCGTACAGGTCGCGGTCTGCGCCGGCATGAACGGCCCAGAGTCTCGGCGCGGGCGGGTGGTCGGCCATCGGGGTTCCTCCGGCCCGCAGTGTACTGGACGAGGTGCTCGCCCGCGCGCCCGAGGCCGACGCCATCGGCGCGATCTCCCTACACTGCCGACGTGCACGGCGAGCCCCCCCTGACCGGAGTCCGCATCCTCGACCTCTCGCGGGTCGTCGCGGGGCCCTACTGCACCCAGATCCTCTCGGACCTGGGCGCCGACGTGTGGAAGATCGAGCACCCCGACCGCGGCGACGACACCCGCGCCTGGGGCCCCGTCATGGCTGGCGACCAGTCCGCCTACTTCCTGGCCGTCAACCGGGGCAAACGATCCCTTGGCGTTGATTTGAAGTCCGAGGCCGGGGCGGCCCTCATCCGCGACCTCGCCGAGCACGCCGACCTCGTCGTCGAGAACTTCCTGCCCGGCAAGCTGGAGTCGATGGGGCTCGGGTTCGACGCCTTGCGCGCCCGCAACCCGCGACTGTGCCTGCTGTCGATCACGGCGTTTGGCCAGTCGGGCCCGCTGGCCGACGAGCCGGGCTACGACCTGGTGGTGCAGGGCTACGGGGGCGTCATGGCGGTCACCGGGCCCACCGATGGCGCACCCCATCGCGTCGGCCTGCCCATCGTCGATCTGTCGGCGGGCATCTACGCCGCCACGGCCGCGCTGGCGGGGCTGCGGGCGGCCGAGCGCGACGGCGTCGGTCAGCGCATCGACGTGTCCCTGTTTGCGTGCCACCTGGCGTGGCTGGCCAACGTCGGCAGCAACGCCCTGGTCTCCGGCGAGCCGACGCCCCGGTACGGCAACGCCCACGCCAACGTCGCGCCCTACGAGCCGGTGGAAGCCGACGACGGCTGGATGCTGCTGGCGGTGGGCAACGACCGGCAGTGGGGGCGGCTGCTGGGGCTGCCGGGCTTCGGCGGGCTGGCCCAGCCGCAGTGGGCCACCAACGACGGCCGGGTGGGCGACCGGGATGCCCTCATCGAGGCCCTGGCGCCGATCCTGCGGGAGCGCAGTCGGGCGGAGTGGCTGACCGACTTCAAGGCTGCGCGGGTGCCCTGCGGGCCGATCCTGCGGCCCGATGAGGCGCTGGCCCACCCGCAGACTGCGGCGCTGGGCATGGTGCACCGGGTCCAGCACCCCTCGGCGGGGCCGCTGTCGCTCGTGGGATCGCCCCTGGGCTTCTCGGGCACGCCGGTGGCTGCGGTCACCCCGCCCCCGCGGCTCGGAGAGGGGGGCGACGGGCTCCTGCGCGACATCCTGAAGCTGGACGACGACGCCCTGGCCGGGCTTCGGTCCCGCGGCGCGATAAGGTAACGCCGTGGTCGCGTTCTTCGCTCTGCTCTGCCTGCTCGTCGTCGCCGTGCTCACCGCGCTGCTGGTGCCCGGTGTCTGGGACGCGATCGTGACGTTCTTCGAAGGCGAGAAGGCCCGGGGACGCGAGCTGGCCCGCGAGTTCGGCGAGGACCTGCTGGATCAGGCGCACCGGCCCGAGCGCCAGCTGGAGTCCCTGGACGCGCGCTGCAAGCCCGTCCCCGACGACGCCCTCAAAGGGGCCGAGGAAGCCGGCCTCGCCAACTTCGAGGCGTACCTCCAGGAGCTGCAGCGCACCGACGACCCGACGATCTGGCCCGACGACGATCAGGCCGAGGTCGCCATGGCCGCGGCCCGCACCGCCTGGGTGGCGGCGGCTCAGCAGGTCGAGTGCGTCTCGCCCGTTGCCCGGGCCGGCGCGGCCGTGGACGGGCTGTGCCGCGAGGCGGTCCGCTGGTGGATCGGGGCCCAGGGCCACGGTGCGCCGCCCCCCGATGTTCTGGCCGGCCTCGCCCAGGTGACGTTGCTGCGCGCTCGTCAGAAGGACTTTCGCCACTCGGACCGCGGGGCCCGGGCGGCGCTGCGGCTGGCCAACGCCGCGCTGGAGATCGACCCCCAGCACGCCGACGCGCGGCTGGCCCAGGCGGAGTGCCACGTGGCCCTGGGTCGGGTGGACGCCGCCCGGGCGACCCTGCGCTCCTTCGTCAACGACCGGGTTCGAGCGGCGCCCATGCAGCGGGTGCGCTCGCGCTGGCTGGCCGCTCAGGGCGACTGGCGGGGCGCCATGGACGCAATGCTGCTGCAGTTCGACGCGCTGCCCGACGGCCTGGGCCACGCCGAGCGGCTCCGCGTGGGGCCCTTGCTGATCGAGGAGCGCCGGCTCGAAGAGGCCGCCGACGTGTTCCGCACCCTGCAGGCCTGGCGCGACGACCTCCCGCAGATCTGGGAAGGCGTCAGCCGCATCGAGCTGTTCGAGAAGCGCTACGTCGAGGCCGAGCAGGCCGCGCGGCGCGCCATCGAGTTGGGCGGCGGGGGCACGGCCCGGGATCTGCTGCGTCAAGCGATGGTGCACACCGCGTCGGGTGTGTGAGAAGGAGTGGATGTGACCAGGAACTGGCTGGCCCGCGGGCTGATGTTGTCGACCTTGAGCCTGAGCACCGTCTTTGCGGTGGCCTGCGAGGGCGTGCTCCCCGACGACGACGACAGCGCCCCCACGGACGACGACGACGCGACCCCGTCCACGTTCACCCCCGAGGGCGTCACCCTGACCACCGAGGACGGGCTGTCCCTGTCAGCGACCTGGCGGCGAGGCGATGGCGCGACCAGCGAGGCTCCGGCGGTGCTCCTGCTGCACCAGTACCAGCATGATCGGTCCGACTTCGACCTGGTCTTCGAGGGCTTCCGCGATGCCGGCATCAGCACGCTGGCGTTGGACTTCCGGGGCCACGGCCTCAGCGACGACGCGCCGGTGCCGCTGGCTGAGTTGCTGTCCGACCCCGACCAGCTGCGGCTGGACGTCGAGGCCGCCCTGGCCTGGATCCACGACCGCGGCGAGGTCGACGACGCCGCGGTGGGCGTGCTCGGCGTCAGCGTCGGCGCGAACATGGCGGTCGTCGCCAACCACAACCGCGAGGCGTGGGGGGTGAGGACGACGGTGGCGATCTCGGCCCGGCGTACGGCGGTGGATACGCTGGCCGGCACGTCGGTGCTGGACCTGCACCGGGGTCAGTACGCGGCCGGCGACGGCGAGGTGCCCCAGGCGGCCGACGCAGAGGTGCTGGCGGCCATCACCGCCGAGCCGTCGCAAGCTCAGCTCGTGGCCGACACCGACCGCCACGGGGCGGACCTGTTCCTGTTCAGCAGCGGGGTCCGCGACGGCGTCGTCACCTGGTTCGTGACGCACATCTAGAGGTCGGGCCCGCCCTCCCAGACGCCGGCCCGACGGGCTACTCCCCGCTGAACCGGCCGATCCACTCCAGCAGGCCGGCGGCGCGCGCCTCGGTCAGGCCTTCGGCGTAGGCGACGTTGGCTTCGGCCTCGCGGCCGTCGGCGGCGAGGGCCTCGGCGCGGTACCACTGGGCGGTCAGCGCCAGCTCCAGGTTGTCGCGCACGAGCTGCCGCGGGACCTCGGCGGGGCCGGTGCCGGTGCCGGCGCGGGCGTGGGCCGCGGCGGCCACGGCTCGCGCGTGCCACTCGACGGGGCCGTGCATCTCGGCCATGGCCTCCTCGGCGACGAGGTCCGCCAGCGCGGCGGCCCGGGGGTACTGCTGCCGGTCGTACATGAGCTCCGCGCGCACGAGGTTGATCTCTCGCTTGCGGTAGGCCGGCGGGTCGGGGCCCAGGAGGCGGGCGGCCTGCTCCAGGCAGTGCCACGCCATGGACTTTTGCTGCCGGCTGCGGTGCCACCGCGCCCGTGACGTCCAGTAGACGACCCCGTGGTACTCCAGGGGCTTGTCGCCCAGTTCGGCCTCCTCGATGGCCTCGATGACGCCCTCGGCGGCGACCACATCCTGGCGAGCGCGGGCCACCAGGAGGCGGCTGCCGGCCGAGAGCAGGACGCCCATGGAGTCGCCCAGCTTGCGGAACGATCGCCAGGCGGCGTCGGCGTGGGGGGCCGCGTCGTCGGGTTTGCCCTGGGCGACCAGCAGCTCCGCCAGGTTGCACTGGTTGACCGCCACCTGATCGCGCTCGCCGAGCTCGGCGAAGATCTCCAGTGCTCGGCGGGACTCCTCGTGGGCGGCGTCCACGGCGCCCCGGCGCCAGAACACCACGGCAAGGTTCGTGCGCAGTCCGGCCTCGGCCCGCTCCTGGCGGTGGCGTTCGGCGAGGTCGATGGCCCGGTGGATCTCCCGCTCGGCGTCTTCTTCGCGCTTGCTCTCCAGCAACACCGCCGAGCGGGTCCAGGCAGCTCGCACCGCGAGGCCCGGCTCGTCGGCGCGGCTCAACAGCAGGTCGGCCTCGGCCAGCCACGCCAGCGCCGACGACGCATCGCCCGACCGCCGGGCGGCCCGGGCTCCCTGCAGGGCGAACCGCACCGCCAGCTCCAGCCGCTCGCCTTCCTTCGCTTCGCGCAGACCCCGGCGGGAGATCCGCACGGCCGAGACGTAGTCGCCGCGCCGCGTGTGCAGCCGCGCCGCCGCCAGGCCCGCGCTCAGCCGCTCCGGCCGCCCCGGGGCGCTGGCCGCGGCCTCGGCCACGGCGTCCTGGGCCTCGTCGAGCTTGCCGTCGCCGAACGCCAGGGTGAACCGCAGGATCTGGTAGCGGTACCGGCCCTCGGGGCTGATGGCCGTCAACGCGGCACCGGGGTCCCCGATCTTCGCCATCCACCGCCGCGCCGCGCTGTAGTCCAGCGCCTCGCCGGCCAGGTGCGCCGCCTCCACCGCGTGGGGGAACGCGGCCCGGCCCTCGCCGGCGGCGTAGAAGTGCCGCGCCGCCTGGGCCGCCGACTCGGCGGGGGAGCCCAGCCGGAGCCACGCGGTGGCCGCCCGTCGGTGCAGCGCCCGGGACTGCTGGCGGCTCAAGGAGTCGAGCAGCGCCGTCTGCAGCGACTCGGCTGTCAGGGACACCGGCTCGCCCGGCGCCCGGTGATCGACCTCCAGCACCCGGCGGCCCTCGAGCTCGCCCAGGGCGATGGCGAAGTCCGCTTCCTCCACGCCGGCGGCGGACTGGACCACGGCCAGGGGCGGCTGACCCCCCAACACGGCGACCGTGCGGGCGACGTCCCGCGCGCGCTTGCCCAGCGACGCGACCCGACGGGCGTAGGCCGCGGCCATGGACGTCGGCAGATCCCAGCCGTCTTCGCCCCCGGCTTCCACCAGGGTGCGGGCCACCTCGACCGCGAAGCGGGGGCCGCCCCGAGCGGCCTGGACGATGGTCGCCAGGGTCTCGGGGCGGATGTCGACGTCCACGGTCGCCGACTCCACGATCTGCCCGATCTCCTCGGCCGACAGCGGCGAGAGCTTCAAGCGGTGCACGCCGGGCAGCTCGTCGGCCAGCGCCATGAGCCGCCGGAACTCCTCGGTCTCGTCGCCCGCGCCGAGGGGGCGGTGGGTGGCGACCAGCAACACGCCGGCCGGGTGGGGGGGAGCCAGCCGGCGCAGCAGGGACACCAACGCGGTGGCGGTGCCGGGGTCGGCCCACTGCAGGTCCTCGACGCCGACCACCAGGGGGGCGTCTTCGGCCACGCGGCGCAGGACGTCCCCCAGGGCCCGGAACAGCGCGGCGCGGTCTTCTTTCTCGTCGCCCTGGGGCGCGAGGCTGGAGCCGGCGCGCCCGGCCCGGGGGCTCAACATCGGGAAGAAGCGCGTCAGCAGCGCCCGGTCGGAGCTGAGCACCCGCTCGTAGTGGGCGCGGGCGAGCCCGGGGCCCGCGAGGCGCAGCAGCACATCGTGGAAGGGAGCACACCAGGGCCCGCCGTCCGCATGGCAGCGCCCGATGGCGACCCGCGCCCCCTTCACCCACGACAGCCCGCGGAAGGTCTCCAGCAGCTTCGTCTTGCCGGTGCCCTCGTCGCCTTCGACGAGCACGAGCCGCACGCCCTGCTTCCGGGCGGCGCGGAGGTGTTGGATCATCCCGTCCAGCTCGGCCTTTCGCCCCACGTGCTTCGGCGTGACCAGCGCCGCCAGCATCGCGCTGCTGGCCCCGGCGCGGAACGCGGTGCTCCCGGGCGACGGCTCGCCGTCCGCCGGTCGGACCCGCTTGCGCAGCTCGGTCAACTCGGCTGATGACAGCCGTTTGGTGTCCTCTTCGGGGGCGGCGGGATCGATGGTGGGCTCGGGGGGCAACGCAGGCGCGGCGGCGCCCCCCAGCTCGTCGCGGATCCGCAGCAGCTCGGTCTCCACGGCGCGCATGGACTCGGGCCGGTCCGCCGGCTCCTTCTCCAGCATGCGCAGCAGCAGCCGATCCAGGTCCGGGGGCACGCCGGTGAGGTGGCGGGAGACGGGCTCAGGCTGTGCGGTGCAGTGCAGCCACAGGTACTCCTGGGGCCGGCGGGCGCGGAAGGGCGGCGCGCCAGTCAGCAGCTCGTACAGCAGGATCCCCATGCCGTAGAGGTCCGCGCGGTGGTCCACCTGGGCGCCGGTGATCTGCTCGGGCGACATGTAGCTGTACGAGCCGACCACGTGGCCGACCTGCGTGAAGCTCGAGCTCTCCTCCAGCCACTTCGCGACGCCGAAGTCCACGAGCTTCACGACGTCCTCGTCGGTCACGAGCACGTTGCCGGGCTTCAAGTCCCGGTGGACGAGCCCCACGGTGTGGATGGCGCCCACGGCGCGCGCCAGCTGGATGGAGACGTCGACCGCGCGGGCCAGGGGCTCGGGGTCCAGGGGCTCCGGGGGACCGACCCGCTCCATGGGCGGCGGCGGCGGCAGCGGCTCGTCGTCGTGCACCCCGTGCACGTAGCGCGCGGCCGTGCGGCCGTGGATGCGCTCCATGGAGTAGTAGGCCATGCCGTCGGCTTCGCCGGCCTCGAGCACCTTGACCACGTTGGGGTGCTGGACCCGCCGCGCGGCGTCGAACTCGCGGGAGAAGCGCTGCACCCAGGAAGGCCGCATGCGGGCGAGGACCTTGACGGCGACTTCGCGCCCGTCGCGGGAGTCCCGGGCGAGGTAGACGGCGGCCATGCCGCCCTGACCCAGGAGATCGACGATCTCGTAGGGGCCGACCCGTCCAAGTGCGGGTGCTAGCGGTTGGCCCCGGTCGGTCACGGTGTCACTCGACCTTCTTGCGCCTCGCGCTCGATTCGCCGACGAACTGGTCTTCCTTGTCCCGGAACAGGACGTTGAAGGTCGTCAGGGAGCCGTAGCAGCGGGTGATGTACTGCTGCAGCCCGACCTTGCCGGCCCGGCTCAGCTCATCGCTTCCGTTGACCTTCTGCTCCAGGACCCGGAGGCGGTCGCGGATCATGATGATCTTGTGGAAGAAATCCTCGATGGGGATGTCCTTGGCGGCCAGCTCGGTGTTGCCCGGCTTGATGGACACCGTGCCGCCGGCCCACCGGTTGGCGATGTAGGAGTCGCCGACGATGCCCTCTTCGCGAAGCACATCGCGGAGCGCCATCTTGATCTGCTGGTAGTCGATCGCGTCCACGGCGGCCCTCAGAACCGGGCGACGCGCCCGGGACGGAGAGGATAGAGCAACGCGGCGTCTGCTCGCGCGGGGGGGCTGCGATGTAGCCCGCCGGTGCGCACCGGCCGCCCGGCCTCAGTCGCACCAGGTCTCGAGCTGGACCATGTATTCCTGCAGGCCCTCGATGTAGCTGTTCAGGAAGAAGGCGCCCTCGGTGTTGATCTCGCCGGACTGCATCTCCACCCACTGGGCGTACACGTGCAGGAAGGTGTCGGGCGTCTTCTCGACGACGAACTCGAACTGGATGTTCTGCTTGAACCGCCCGATCGTCGACGGCGTGACGACGCCCTCTTCGATCATCCACGCGCGGGAGATGCGGCCGACGCGGTTCTCCTCGGCGTCGTCGGCCAGGGGCAAGGCGTCGAAGCCGCGCATCTCGTTGTGCAGGATCATCTGGGTGGTGATCGTGTTGTTGACGATCCCGCTGGTCAGGTCCGTGATCCAGCGCGCTTCGTCGCACTCGCCGGCGGGGAAGCAGTCGTAGCCTTCCTGCCCGCTGCGCTCGTACGCGATGTAGTTGTCGGGGAACAGCGTCGTCTGGTCGTCGCGCAGGTAGAGGCTGTCGAGCTCCGCGAGGCTGCAGTGGGTGTCCCGGACGACGACGACGCCCACGGCGTCTTCGCCGGTGATGACTTCGGGCGCCGGGTCGAGTCCCAGCAGCTCGTCCTCGGACAGCCGGGCGCTCTCGTCGGTCAGGCCCCGGGAGACGCCCAGGTTCGTGTCGTAGTCGGGGTCTTCGGCGACCGCTTCGGCCAGGGCCTCGTCGTACCAGGTCTCGAAGTTGGCGGCCGCGTCGGCGAGGCTGCGCTCGTTGCTGACGTCGGACGTGTCGAAGTTCTGCATCCCGAAGATCAGCAGATCCGACAGCGCCGACGGCGCCGGGTCCGGCGGGGTGCAGCCCAGGGCGAAGACGGGCAGCGCGAGCAGAAGAGGGGAGGGCAGTCGGGTCATCGGGTCACTCCGGATCGGCCAGCTGTTCGAGGCGGCGCTTCTTTTCCGCGCGGCGGGCGCGACGGTACTCCATGCGCTGGCGGCCTTCGTCGCAGCGCCGCAGGTCGTGTTCGTCCCCGCACTGCAAGGCCGGCGCCTCGGTGGGGTTTCTGTCGGAGTCCAGCGCCACGAACGTCGCGTAGGCCGTGAGCGCGTGGTAGCGCGGGCCGCCCCAGTGCTCGCCTTCGACGCGCACGCCGACTTCCATCGAGGTGCGCCCGACGTAGTTCACGCGGGCCTTGAGCACCACGATGTCGCCCTGGGTGATGGGCTTCACGAAGTGCACGTCGTCCATGGACGCGGTCACCACCTGGCCGCCGCAGTGGCGCCCGGCCGCGACGGCCGCGGCGATGTCGATCCACGCCAGGATCCGGCCGCCGAATGCGTTGCCGAGGTTGTTGGCGTCGCTGGGCAGGACCAGCTGCGTCATCTCCACCTGGCTGGCGGCGGGGGAGCGGGGCGGAGGGCGAGGAAGCATGGGCTCAGGGGGTAGCAGACCGCGGCGTCGAGCCCAAGTGCCTCGGCCCTTGGTTCATATTGCAGCCCCCGGGTGTTTCATTATGAACT
>Ga0055584_100000421_pt1 | contig 40292 bp, 49 predicted proteins | sample OSDHelmetaG_FD_58716 | JGI IMG/M metagenome (GOLD analysis project Ga0055584, IMG submission 58716) | Pelagic marine sediment microbial communities from the LTER site Helgoland, North Sea, for post-phytoplankton bloom and carbon turnover... | ecosystem: Environmental > Aquatic > Marine >...
CTTGAACCTACGACCAATGGATTATGAGTCCACTGCTCTAACCAGCTGAGCTACAGGCCCGAATATTTATAAGCAGAATCAGAAAATTAAGTTTGATAGTACGGAAAATTGCTACCCAAATTGCAAACTTATGAGTCTAGAAACGTTTTTAATTGTTCTGATCGACTCGGGTGTCTCAGTTTTCTTAATGCTTTCGCTTCAATTTGACGTATACGTTCACGCGTAACATCGAACTGTTTGCCGACTTCTTCCAGCGTGTGATCGGTATTCATGTTAATACCAAAACGCATGCGCAGTACTTTTGCCTCACGTGGTGTAAGACCCACTAACGCATCGTGTGTCGCACGTCGTAGTCCTTCGAAGCCCGCAGAGTCAGATGGCATTTGCGTATTCAGATCTTCGATAAAGTCACCAAGGTGTGAATCATCATCATCACCGATTGGTGTTTCCATCGAGATGGGCTCTTTTGCAATCTTTAATACTTTGCGTACTTTGTCTTCTGGCATTTCCATTTTTTCTGCCAGTTCTTCCGGTGTCGGCTCACGACCCAATTCTTGAAGAATTTGACGAGAGATACGATTCAACTTATTAATCGTTTCAATCATATGTACCGGAATACGGATTGTACGTGCCTGATCAGCAATAGATCGTGTAATTGCCTGGCGAATCCACCACGTCGCGTAAGTAGAAAATTTATAACCACGACGATATTCAAATTTATCGACGGCTTTCATTAAGCCAATATTGCCTTCCTGAATCAAATCAAGGAACAACAAACCTCTGTTTGTATATTTCTTGGCAATTGAAATAACCAATCGCAGGTTGGCCTCCACCATTTCTTTCTTTGCTCTTCGAGCTTTCGCCTCACCAGTTGAAACCTTACGGTTAATTTCCTTTATCTCGGAAATGTTCAGCAGGCTGTTATCAAAAGAAATGGTAAGTTTTTTCTGTAGTTTGATGACTTCGTCCTGAATCAAAACCAGATCTTTGGCGTAAGCTTTTTTACTTTTCGACTGTTCGATAATCCAATCCGGATTAATTTCATTACCTGGAAAGGAGGTGATGAAATCCTTACGTGGCATTTTTGCTTCTTTCACGCAGAGTTTCATGATGGTACGTTCTGTTCTGCGAATATTATCAATTAGAATTCGCACACCTATAGTCAATTTATCGATAAACTTCGGTGCTAGCTTAAACTCCATGAAACGCTCGGTCATTTCTTCCTGTAGCGCCATTGTTTTCTTGTGGTCGCGACCGTGTTTTTTGATGGCTTTTAAAAGTTTCTTGTAGGACTCATCAATAGACTTTACCTGGGCGCGAACTTCTTCTGGATCTGGCCCTGTCGGTCCTTCCTCTTCCTCGTCATCATCAGAGTCTCCCGGCTTTGCTACATTAACGACGGGGGCAATACCAGCATCCGGATATTCTTCGTTATCACTAAAACCAACAATAATATCGGCGAGCTTCATATTCTCAGCTTCAACTTCAGAATACGAAACCAATAGCAATTCGACTGTAGCCGGATAATGAGATAGCGCAGTGAGAACCTGATTGATACCTTTTTCAATGCGTTTGGCGATCTTGATTTCGCCCTCTCGTGTTAACAGATCGACTGTTCCCATTTCGCGCATGTACATACGCACAGGATCAGTGGTGCGCCCGAATTCATTCTCGACACTCACCAGAGCAGCGGCAGCTTCAGCAGCGGCATCCTCGTCAGGGCCAACGGTGCTATCGGTCATGATGTTGTCGCGATCGGGGGCAGTTTCAAAGACTTCAATGCCCATATCGTTAATCATGTTGATAATGTCTTCGATCTGTTCCGGGTCAACAATATCGTCAGGAAGGTGGTCGTTGACCTCGTGATAAGTCAAAAATCCCTGTTCTTTGCCCTTGGCAATCAATAATTTCAGGCGTGATTGCTTGTCTTCAGGTTTGAGCGGCTGTTCGAGTTGCTCCATAGAGGCTATCTCTTAAATTAGTTATTTCGGTTAAGTTGTTGATTGACCGCGAATTTAACGGGGCAAAAGCAAAACGATCAGTATAGACTATTGCCGTGCAACATTCCAGATTGATTTACTTTTTATCACCAGTATTGGTCAGTTTTCTTATTGTTGCCTTGTCTTCCTCTGAAAGACTGCTGACCCGTTTGGTGTTAGTTAGCTGTTTGAGTTGCTGCTGAGACTTTTTCTCTTCTAATCTGCTCATCGCTCCCAGGAACTCCTCATTGAGTTTAGTCGAGACGGTGTACATATCGTTATTATTGGTGGCTATTTGCTTTAGTCTGGCTTCGTACTTGGTATCTCGCCAGTTCTCAAGAATCCCGGCACAGCTTATTTTTGGATTTGCTGTGATGAGTTCAAGTAATTCCAGAAGGAAATCAACGCCAGCCAGCGGTACATTCTTTAAGAAACTGAATTCTTCGAGTTCCAGAGCCAGACTCGGTTGGTAGAGCAATAGGCTAATGATTTTACCTACCAGATTCTCATTGCTCGATCTTTGCTCAGTTTTATGCGGACGTGAGGGTCTGCTATCGGGTGCTTTCTGATTAGATAGCAATGACTCAATATAATTTTCATCGCCATCAGAGAGCTTGGCGATGTCTCGAATTATCAGTTTTCGCAGGGCGCCTTGTGGCATTAGACTGATAAAAGGCAGGGCATCATCAACAAGCTTCGCCTGACCCTGAGTTGTGGCCAGATCAGTATTCTCTTTTAGTTTGGAAATCAGATAATCAGACAGAGCCATGTATTGGCTGCTGTCTTCAAAACTCTCTTTACCCTTGCTGCGCACATAGGTATCAGGGTCTTCTCCTTGCGGCATGAACATAAAAAATGCCTGACGTCCGTCACGAATAAGAGGCAATGTTGTTTCCAGCGCTCGCCAGGCCGCTGTACGACCAGCATTATCGCCATCAAAGCAAAAAACGACCTGTGCAGCGGCGCGAAACAGTCTTTCCAGATGATCGCTGGTCGCCGCCGTGCCAAGACTGGCAACAGCGTTCGTTATGTCATACTGAGCCAGCGCAATTACGTCCATATAGCCTTCAACCACATACAGGCGTTGTAAGTCTTTGCTTGCGCGTCGCGCCTGATAGAGGCCATACAGTTCGCGGCCTTTATGGTAGATCGGGGTTTCTGGTGAATTAAGGTACTTGGGGGTTTCATCATCGAGTACACGACCGCCAAAACCGATGACACGTCCGCGTGGATCGCGAATGGGAAACATAATCCGATCGCGAAATCGGTCATAGTAGCCACCATTATCACGTTTGATGATCATACCCGTAGAGCTCAGCCTTTTCTGTGAGGCATCAGATTTGCCCAATTCCTGAATCAGGTTATCCCAGCCCGGAGGCGCATAGCCGAGTTCGAATTTTTTTGCGATTTCTCCGGAGATACCACGGTCTTTGAGGTAATTAACGGCGCGACTGGCCTGCGCATGATCGCGTAATTGGGTGCAATAAAAGCGCACAACAATTTCCAGTAACTCATATAGCTCACTCAAATTACTGTCAGTTTTGGGTTGGCTGGCCTCTTCCGGTATTGGCAGACCTGCCTTGTTTGCCATCTCTTCAATTGCTTCAAGAAACTCAAGATGACTGTATTCCATTAGAAAGCTGATTGCGGTGCCATTGGCACCACAGCCGAAGCAGTGGTAGAACTGCTTGTTTTGGCTGACTGTGAAAGAGGGCGTTTTTTCATCATGGAAGGGACAGCAGGCTTTAAAATCCTTACCCATCTTTTTCAGCGGCACAAAGCCATCAATCAAATCAATGATATCAGTGCGAGCGAGCAGCTCGTCTATAAAGTTTTGTGGAATTCTACCGGCCATGGGCTAACAGTATAAACATCACAGTGAGCAACGGCAGCACTGAAAAAATGTTTTTTTAGTTTTTCTGGATTGGTGATATTACCCGCGTTCAGGGTAATGAAAGGGCAATGCTTGCCGGAGAGGGCTATTTAGCCGAGCTGGGCTTTAACTTGGGCACTGAGCTGACCCATATCCGCACGGCCCTGAGCTCTGGATTTCAGAATGCCCATGACTTTTCCCATATCTTTAATACCGCTGGCATCGGTTTCGGCGATAGCATCGGCGATTAATTGCTTAATTTCGTCTTCAGTCAGCGCCGTAGGTAAGTATTTTTGTACGATACCCAGTTCGAAACGTTCCTTCTCGACCAAATCCTCTCTATTCGCTTTCTCGTATTGCTGAATTGAATCGCGGTGTTGTTTGGCCAGTTTGTCGAGGACAGCGATTATTTGCTGGTCATCAATCTCAATGCGCTGATCAATCTCAATCTGCTTTACCGCAGCTGTGATCAGGCGCAGAACGAGTAATTGATCTTTTTCTTTGCTGCGCATTGCAGACTTAACATCGTCATTAATGCGTTGCTTTAGCTCGGACATGGATTTTTAAACCGGGGCTGGTCTAGACCAGGGTACAATCAATACAGACGATTAGTACGTAGGTTTTCTTTAGAAAGGCGTTTTAACTGACGTTTAACAGCAGCAGCGGCTTTGCGCTTCCTTACCTGGGTCGGTTTTTCATAGAATTCACGACGATGGACGTCGGCCAGGGTGCCAGCTTTTTCACACGCGCGTTTGAAGCGACGAATAGCAATATCAAATGGTTCGTTGTCTCTTACTCTAACTGAAGGCATATAAACGTATTCCTAACTTATTATTATCTTGATTCTCAAAGAGCCGGAGATTTTAGTGAGAAACACGTCAATTGCAAGGTAAAATGCTCATTTTGGGTAAAATTACAACAATTTAAGGGGAACAACCGAAATAATGCGTGTGCTTGGAATAGAAACCTCCTGCGATGAAACCGGAATCGCCATCTACGATTCTGAACAAGGCTTGTTGGCGGATGCTCTGCATAGTCAGGTCGATCTGCATAATACCTATGGTGGCGTTGTACCTGAACTGGCGTCACGGGATCATGTACACAGAGTCATTCCTCTGATCCAGCAGGCGCTGACAGAGGCAGGGTGCTCTGGACAAGATTTAGATGGTGTCGCCTATACGGCCGGACCCGGCCTGGTGGGTGCACTGCTGGTTGGCACCTCGCTTGGGCGGAGTCTCGCTTATGCCTGGGACATCCCGGCAGTCGCAGTACATCACATGGAGGCACACTTACTGGCTCCCATGCTCGAGGATGAATCACCCTCCTTTCCATTTATAGCCTTGCTTGTCTCCGGTGGGCATACACAATTGATGCAGGTTAATGCGCCCGGTGATTATTTGTTACTGGGTGAGTCCCTCGATGATGCAGCAGGCGAAGCGTTTGACAAAACAGCGAAATTGCTTGGCTTGGGCTATCCTGGCGGTGCTGCAATATCAGTCCTTGCCGAACAGGGTCGAGCCGATAGATTTCTCTTTCCCCGTCCGATGACAAAAAAACCAGGTCTGGATTTCAGTTTTAGCGGACTCAAAACTCATGCTTTGACAACTGTCAAAGACAATCCGGATGATGCGCAGACACGCGCAGATATTGCCAGAGCGTTTGTGGAGGCTGTTGTTGATACCCTATTAATTAAATGCCAGCGCGCAATGGAAGAAACCGGCATTTCAACATTAATCGCTGCCGGAGGGGTAAGTGCTAACAAACAATTACGTGCAGGCTTAGATAAGATGTGTGCCGAGCAAGGAGGACGAGTGTACTTTCCGCGGCCAGAGTTTTGTACGGATAATGGCGCCATGATCGCTTATGCCGGATTTTTGCGTTTGCAAGCTGGTCAGCACGAGCCGCTCGCTTTCGCTGCGCATCCGCGCTGGCCGCTGGCATCGCCTGCTTAGCATGGCTTAGCTGGCTCCAATTTTATCTTCTTTACCCGCCAGTAGATTCTTTATATTTGATTGATGACGCCAGAGTAGTAGAGCAGCCATAAGAGCGTTTGCAACAGTGAAGGCTAGTCCCGGAAATAACCAGAAAGTAATAACAGGAGTCAGAGTTGCCGCGACTAAGGCTGATAATGAAGAGTAGCGGAAGACCAGCGCCATCAACGACCAGATTACAATAAAACCCAAACCCAACAACCAGTAAGTACCCAGTAACACCCCGACAAAAGTAGCGACACCTTTTCCGCCACGAAATTGAAAAAAGACCGGGTATAGATGTCCAATAAAAGCGGCCAGACCAGTTGCTGCGATAACAGTTGGCGGAACATTGATAATACTGACCAAAAAAACCGGAATAAACCCTTTAGCGGCATCACCTATTAGAGTTAGGATGGCAGCCTGTTTGCCATGTAACCTGAGTACATTAGTGGCACCGGGGTTGCCCGAACCCTGGGTGCGGGGATCTTCCTTTCCCAGTACTTTACAAACCAGCACTGCGGAAGCAATCGAGCCAATAAGGTATGCACTGAGAATCAATAAGCCGTAAACCAACATATAAACTATCCTATAAAAAATAACTAACTAGCTTTACTATATGGGGGCATTATCAAAAAGCGCCCGTAAGGGTATATACCGTACCTAAGGTACTTTTCACAACTAAAAATCTATAAAACATGGATATTATTTATCTGAATGATTTGCGAATCGAGACCATTATTGGCATTTATGATTGGGAGCGACAAACAAAACAAACAGTAATTCTCGACATAGAAATGGGCACCGATATCGGAAAAGCGGCCGCTTCTGATGATATCGAGGACACAATTAATTACAAAGCTGTGGCGAAGAGGCTTTTTACCTTTGTCGGTGAAAGTGAATTTGAACTGGTGGAAAAATTGGCTGAAAGCATTAGTGGTATTTTATTAAATGAATTTAATGTTCCCTGGTGCAAGCTACGTCTGAATAAACAGGGCGCCTTAAGGGGCGTGCGTGATGTTGGTATTATTATCGAACGGGGAAAGAAGGCTTAAAGTGGCTAAAGCATTTATTGGGGCAGGGAGTAATATCAATCGGGATGACAACATACGTTCCGGAATTCGCGCCATGCGTGAACAATTTAGTACTGTAGAAGTTTCTAGCGTGTACGAAACCAGTGCAGTCGGCTTCGAGGGAGATAACTTTTACAATTTGATTGTGAGTCTGGAGACAGATCTGACGCCTCTGGAGCTTCAGCAAAAACTGCACCAGATAGAAAATGAATTTGGCCGTACCAGAGGTGGGCCTCGTTATGTTTCCCGTACACTGGATCTGGATTTATTGTTGTATGATGACCTGGTTTGTGAAGAAGACGGTCTCGAGATTCCACGAGAGGACGTGATCAAATTTGCCTTTGTGTTGTTGCCTTTATCTGAAATGGCCGGAGAACTGCTACACCCAGTGCTTAAACAATCATATGCAGATCTTTGGCAAAATTTTGATCAATCAGATCAGGAATTATGGGTAGTAGAGTTAAATTTATAGACACTGAATAATGTATAAAGGAAATTAGATAATGCCAAAGATTATAATTATTTTATCCCTGATATTGATGATGACAGCATGTAATGGTGTTGGCACAAAAAAGAAAGCTGAAGGACTAGAGACTGCGATTGATGAATATGTTGCCGCTTTACGTTGGGGGCGATTTGACAAAGCACTGGAGTATCACTTCGATAAAGAGGATAACAGCCCTGATATTGATACGTCGAAACTGGAATACATCAAAGTTACCGAACACACTTTTAAGAAAAAAGTTATCAACGACGAAATAGATGAGGCAGCCTTACAGCTGGAGGTGAAGTATTATCACGAGGAGTACGGCATTGTTAAAAAGATAATCGTTGATCAGGTTTGGTGGTACAAGGAGGAGACAGAAAGTTGGCTCATCAGTAGTGAGTTTCCGAAATTCTAGCCAATAATTATTTTCTTTGAAGAATACTACTCCTTGAGTAGGCCCGGCTTGTCCTCACCAAGGACACCATCGGAACGTGCTTTTAAGTAGCGATAAATGTTTTGTATGTTTTGATTAACCATCGGATTGTTTTCCCAGCTAGGCATATTTGCAAGTTCCCCCTGGTCGCGATGCAGCTGTTTGCGAATTTCTGCAAACATAGCCTGTTCCATATTTTCCCGGTCATCAACTGAAAATTTAACAGCAAACTTATGCAGTACTTTTATTCTAAATTGAGTAGGGTTTAGATATTCAATACTTGCAGTTAAGTCCGGAGCCTGGTCACTACCTTGCCCGCCTACACCATGGCAAGCAACACAAGCATAATGATAAACATTGTAGCCAATAAATGTATCAGCATCGACCTTGCCGTTTATAACCCGATAGTATTCTGTTTCTGACTTTATTTGCTCTTTCAGGTTCTCTGCTAGAACAGATTGAGAAATAAAGAACAAAATAAAAGCCTCAAAAATTATTCCAAAGTAAACTGTCTTTTTCATTACGCCACCCTCATCTAGTTGGACAAGTGAACATGCCTGTAATGACTAATATACGGAGGTGTAGGATTAAACCAATTGATCTACGTCAAAAATTCCTACTGTTTTGAATTGAGATAGTAAAAATACTGCAGACTTCTTATGAGGCTTGTTTGAGAAAGTTTTGTAAAATCTGATGCCCATAGGTTGTCAGAATTGACTCGGGGTGAAATTGCACACCGAAAATTTGATAGTCTTTGTGTTTTAATCCCATAATTTCATCGACTTCCCCTTCTTTATTTTCAGTCCAGGCACAAACTTGTAGACAGTCGGGTAAGGTGTTTTTGTCGACAACAAGTGAGTGATAACGTGTTGCGGTAAAAGGAATATCGATTCCTTCAAACATACCTGTGTTGTCGTGAGTAATTTCAGATGTTTTCCCATGCATAATATTATTTGCATGAAGGACCTTTCCACCAAAAGTTTGACCGATACTCTGATGTCCAAGACAAACCCCCAGGATAGGTAGTTTTCCCTTAAAATGTTCAATCAGACTTAACGAGATACCCGCCTCATTAGGTGTACAGGGGCCAGGTGAAATAACGATACGTTCAGGAGCCAGATCTTCAATTTCCTGCAGATCAATTTTGTCATTGCGATGGACCTGAACTTCTTCTCCCAATTCTCCGAAATAATGCACCAGGTTATAGGTGAAGGAATCATAATTGTCGATCATTAACAGCATGTTAGATTTTGTTTAGCAAAGATAAGATAGAAAAGGTAAAAAGAAGTATGTGCTTTGCCTCGAGTTTTGTCTCTAAATATTTTGGCGAATTCCCTAAATTAGATTAGACAGTTCAGCAAGCGATTCCACGACCCAATCGGGGTTTAGCTCACGTACATTCTGACCTTTATTATAGCCATAAGGTACGCACAAAATTTGACAGCCTGCAGCGCGAGCCGCATTAACATCGGTAACTGAGTCGCCGACCATAAGTGTGGCTGAAGCACTTGCTGAAAAGTGTTTGGCGGCGTGAAGTATTGGTAGCGGGTCTGGCTTTTTTACAGCTAAGGTATCACCACTCACGATAATACTGAATCTTTCATACAGTCCGATTTCTTTTAACAACTTGTCAGTAAAGCGCCCCCCCTTATTGGTGACACAAGCTATTGCAAAATTATTTTCCTCAAGATAATCCAGTGCCTCTCTGACGCCCGGGTAAATACGACTGTGCTGGCAAACATTAGCGAAATAAATCTCCTTAAATATTTCAAGAGCACTGTTAAACTGTTCTGCATCGGGTTGCGCGTTGAAATCATCAGTTAGAGCACGTTTTAATACACCTTCAATACCACTACCGATCCAGCCGCGTACTTTTTCTTCGCCGCGAGCCGGTAAACCCAATTGTTGTAAGGTGCTGTCTATTGAGGCCGCGAGATCGGGAGCCGTATCAATAAGGGTGCCATCGAGATCAAATAACACTACTTCAGGTTTGCGCAACGTCATGCTTTATGAATTCCTATTACGACAGTCTTGCGACACTTACTAATTTACTTTGGATAACTCAGTGCGCATTTTATCGATAGTATCTTTATAGTTTACACTACCAAATATCGCAGAGCCGGCTACGAAGGTATCGGCGCCTGCTTCAGCAATCTTTCGAATATTATCAATTTTTACGCCACCATCAATTTCAAGACGGATGTCGAACTCGCTGTTGTCAATTAGCGTTCTGGCCTGGCGCAGTTTATCAAGCGCCTGTGGGATGAAACTTTGCCCACCAAAGCCGGGGTTTACCGACATCAGTAAAATCATATCTACCTTGTCCAGTACGTGTTGCAAACAGTCCAGTGGTGTTGCCGGGTTTAGCACCAGACCTGATTTACAACCGTTATCACGAATCAATTGCAATGAGCGGTCGATATGTTCGCTGGCTTCCGGGTGGAAGGTTATGTAATTTGCACCTGCTTTGGCGAATTCCGGGATGATGCGATCAACGGGTTTGATCATCAAATGTACGTCGATCGTCGACTGAATACCAAAGTCACGCAAAGCCTGAACAATGACTGGTCCGAAAGTTAAGTTCGGGACGTAATGATTATCCATCACGTCGACGTGGATAAAGTCGGCGCCAGCGCTGATAACCTCTGCGGTATCTTCACCGAGTCGGGCCATGTCGGCGGAAAGAATAGATGGTGCAATGACGTAGTTGGACATTAGTCTATTTTATCTGTGTCAGTTTTTGCAGCTAGCTGCGGGAAAAGATTGTCGAAATTGAAACTTTAATTAGCAGGTGATTTTACCTGATTGGGACAGATCTTGCACGAGCTCGCTGTGTCGCAATAATTTATTTTCAGAGTAAGCTATGCTCATGATGATTAGATACTTCTGCCTGTTTGTTATTCTCTTTTATCCCTCGGTGAGTCTGAGCTACAGTGATAATTACGAGAAACGCATTGCTAAACAGTTAGTAGAGGGTCCAACAGCACAGGAAGTACTTTGGTCAGAAGTTTCCGGACGTGAATTCGTCATGCTTTATCAGGGTTATTATTCGGAACAGGCCAAAGGAGCACTTATTGTACTCCATCAAATGGGGGCACACCCCGACTGGCCACAGGTAATAAACCCTATACGGACCAGACTACCTGCGCTCGGATGGGCTACTTTATCAATACAGCTACCTGTTTTATCACCGGAGCAGGCCATCGCTGATTACGGGCTTACTCTGGATAATGCCAAACAGCGAGTCCGCGCTGCGGTAAAGCTATTACAGAAAAGAGGGTTTCTGAATATCATTGTTGTTGGTCACAGTTTCGGTGCAGCCACAGCGGCTTACGCCTTGAGTAATAATGATATAAAAGGGGTTAAGGCATTTGTCGGTATCAGCATGCAAGCGCCGCAATTTCTTAATCCCAGGCTGAAATTGTTGAAACAACTTGAAGCTATAGATATTCCAGTACTGGATATTTATGGCAGCGAGGATAAATCGAAAACCCTACGCGAGGTTGATGACCGTCGTTTAGCCGCACAAAAGAATGCAAACGAAAATTTTCAACAACTGTCAATTGAAGGAGCAGGGCATTATTTTGCCGGCTTTGAAGATGTTTTGGTCGGGCGTGTGAATGACTGGATGACAAAGAAATCTGAATGTATTGCGACGCTGGTGAATGTTGAGGAAATGCTCACAGAACAGGCGAAACAAGAGCCGAAAAGTGGAGAATAATATATCATGCATATTACTGGTGAAGGATTAGGCATATTGCAGTTAAGAAGCTTATATAAGATGAGGTCAATGCGATGAATCAGGAACTGGAAAACAGCGAAGACAGTCCCGACAAAGAGGCACGAACCTGGGCTATGGTTTGTCATTTATCGGCCCTTTCAGGTTATTTTATTCCACTTGGACACATACTGGGCCCGTTGATTGTCTGGGCAATTAAAAAAGATGAATTTGCCTTTGTTGAAGTACAGGGTAAAGAAGCCATTAACTTTCAGTTAAGTATGACGCTTGCTTATCTGATATCCATCGTTCTTTGCCTTGTTTTTATTGGTTTTATATTGATTGGTGCACTGGCAATTTACGGATTGGTCATGATGATCATTGCGGCGATGAAAACTAACGATGGCGTCGATTTTCGTTATCCTCACATCATTCGATTTATAAAGTAAGTTTTACTTTATTTAGACAAGATAAATTTAGGAGAGTATTGAAATGACTATTGGAGAATTTTTCTCGCTAGGGGTGCTATTTTTCGCCATCGTGCTGTTGGTGAAAATGGCGGTTATCGTTTCTCAGGGTTATGAATATACAGTCGAACATTTCGGTCGATACACTAAAACTCTACGTCCCGGTTTACATTTCATTATCCCAATTGTCGAATCAATCGGCGCCAAGATGAATATGATGGAAACGGTCCTGAACGTGCCGTCACAGGAAGTCATCACCAAGGACAATGCCATGGTGACGGTAGATGGAGTGGTCTTTTTTCAAGTGCTCGACGCAGCCAAAGCTGCCTATGAAGTGAATAACCTGTCTAACGCAACCCTGAACCTGACCATGACAAATATTAGAACCGTGATGGGCTCAATGGATCTGGATGAACTCCTTTCCAAACGTGATGTGATTAATGCACAACTACTCACCGTGGTAGACGAGGCTACAGGTCCATGGGGGGTTAAAGTCACGCGTATTGAGATCAAAGATATTACACCGCCAAGAGATCTGGTTGATGCTATGGCAAGACAGATGAAAGCGGAACGAGAAAAACGCGCCTCAATTTTGGAAGCTGAGGGAATGAAACAAGCAGCGATCTTAGAAGCAGACGGTCTAAAACGTGCTGCGATTTTGGAAGCTGAAGGCTTAAAGGAAGCCGCGTATCGAGAGGCAGAGTCCCGCGAACGCCTCGCGGAAGCGGAAGCCAAGGCGACAACGGATGTGTCAAACGCTATCGCTTCCGGAGATATTCAGGCGATTAATTATTTTGTAGCGACGAAATATGTTGATGCCTTAAAAGAGGTTGCGGCTGCACCTAATCAGAAACTTATTCTAATGCCATTGGAAGCCAGTAGTGTTATTGGTGCTCTGGGTGGTATCGCTGAAATCGCCAAAGAAACATTTGGGAACTCTGATAAAAACGCAGAGAGTAGCGGAGGCTAGGCTAATGGACTTCATTTCTGGAATTCAGTTTTGGCACTGGTTTATTGCAGCAATAATATTAATCACATTGGAAATGGTTGTGCTACCAGCCGTATTTTTTTTATGGATGGGAATAGCCGCTGGTGTGGTTGGCATGCTATTGATGATGATGCCGGGTTTATCGTTTATGTTGCAAATAATACTTTTTACTGTCATCTCAGTGATCAGTCTTGTTGTTCATAAACGTTATCTAAAAAATAATCCGCAAACAACTGATGAGCCGACCTTGAATCGTCGCGGTGAACAATACCTTGGGCGTACGTTTACTTTGCATGAAGCAATCGTAAATGGTGTCGGTAAAATTAGAGTGGATGATTCTACCTGGAAAGTGATGGGTGATGACATGAGTAAAGGCGTGAAGGTCAAGGTCGTCGGCGTAGATGGAACCGTATTCAAGGTGGAGGCATCTGCGACAGGTGACTAATGCGCAATATTGAACAATGGCTTGAAGAATATAACGAGAGTCATCAACACCGCACCAATAAAATTCTACACTGGGTATGTGTACCACTTATTGTACTTAGCCTTTTCGGACTGCTCTGGGGAATATCACTTCCTGTTGCAATCAAGATACTGCCTTTTCAACTTAACTGGGCCATCATTTTACTTGCACTCGCACTGATATATTACTCAATACTTTCTATACCACTTGCTATCGGTATGTTGTTGGTTGTATCTGCCATGCTGTATACCCTGCACTCACTTGCACAATTACAGGTATCACTATGGCTACTATCAATTATTATTTTTGTGCTGGCGTGGGTGGGTCAGTTTATCGGTCATCAGATCGAAGGCAAGCGCCCGTCATTTTTCAAAGACCTTCAATTTCTGCTTATCGGTCCGTTATGGTTGTTGTCCTTCATCTATCATAAGCTGGGCATTCGTTACTGATGTTCACCCGAGGTAAAACATGAATCTAGTCATCAACCTGATATTAACTTTTCTTTTATTCAGCGCTAATGCCGTGATAGCTGAACCACTGGATATAGAAATTAATGCGAGTAAAGCTGTGGATTTAACGCAGCCTCTGTATAAGGGAATGCCATTTTGGCCTGGTACCGAACCTATCCAGATCGATCGTCTGGCTGACTATGATCAGGGATACCGCATGCACAAGTTTACAATGTGGGAAAATATAGGTACGCATGTTGATTCCCCGTCACATTTTGCTGCGGGCAAAGGTATGCGAACAATTGATCAATTATCAGTGAATCAACTTATCGTTCCCATCGTTGTTATTAATGTGCAGGATAAAACGGCGACAGATGATGACTATCAATTAAGTATCGAAGATATTCAAAACTGGGAATCGAAACATGGTCAGATAAAGAAAGGCCGTTTAGTATTAATGAATACGGGCTGGTATCGTAAGTTTTCTGATCCGAAAGCATATGTGAATCAGGATGAGGCGGGTGTGCTCCACTTTCCTGGTTATTCTGTAGCTGCAGCGCAGCTGTTACTGGAGCGGGGCATTGCCGGTATTGGCATCGATACACTTAGTCTGGACCCCGGTAATGATCTGAGTTTCCCAGTTCACAATGTCATTCTCGGGGCTAATAAATTTCAGATTGAAAACATGAATAACCTTGATGCTCTTCCCATGACGGGTGCCATAGCGGTTATAGGTGTCTTACCGATCCGGGAAGGATCGCAAGCGCAGGCACGAATATTCGCTTTGATTAAATAATTATTGGCGAGAGAAGTAACAATGAAATTACCTAAATTTCTATTTCTGATTATTAATCCGATGATGCGCATATTATTACGCTCACCGCTTCATTTATTAATGAGCAAAAGCCTTATGCTAATTAGCTTTAAGGGTAGAAAAAGCGGGCGAGTTTTTACCACGCCTGTACGTTACATTCGGCAACAAGACACAATTCAATGTTTTACGGCAAAGAGCAATCAATGGTGGAGAAATGTCGCCGCAGACAAAGAAATTGTGATCAGAGTGGAAGGTAAGGATTATGCCTGTCGTGCAGAAGTTGTAACAGATGATCACGAACGAGTGAGGCAGGCGATAGAATTTTTGCTTGATAGCTTTCCTGCCGATGCACCTTATTACGAGATTAGGATGAAAAATGGACAACCGGACAAGAATGAACTGGAGCAAGCTTCACGTTTAACCGCTCTGGTAGAAACGACACTTACCGTTAAATAATAAAATACCTGATTCAACATTATGACTGAGAAAAAATTTACAATCGAAGTAGCAGAATCTGTTCTTATAGAAATGTTTGCACCCTGGGTACAGGAACTTGATATTAGAATTGATAAAATTGATGATGGTGAAGCAATACTGCGTGTGCCAACATCGAAAAGACTCAACAGAGAAGGCGGCACAATTTGCGGACAGGCGATTATGGCGGTGGCCGATACCGCAATGGTATTTGCGATTTCATCTGCGCTGGATAAATTTGCGCCAATGACGACTGTATCTCAATCCTCATCATTTTTACGGGCTGCTGCAGATAAAGATTTGATTTCACATGCAAGCATAATCAAATTAGGTAGAACGATTGTTTATGGCGAGGTCAATATCTATACAGATACCGCGGATAAACCTGTTGCGCACATAACCAGTACTTACATGCTGTTATAAAAAAACGTTGTTTGTTGATTAATTTGCGAGCATTTGATTTATTCTGTCTGCATCGGCTTTTAAAATAGTTTCTGCACCGTCGGCGAGCTGGCGTAGAATATCTGCTGCAGGTTCACAACTTTTAATTGCACTGACGCCCTGTCCTGCATATTGAGCCATCGCATTAACCTTACCAGTTGCAGATGCAAGAGGACTGAAAACGCTGTAACGCGGCACTTCTATTTGTTGTCCATCCATACCGGTGATTTCACCGACGATACCATCCGGTTGTCGTTCTGCGGCCTCTATGGATCGTGACAGGACGCGATGTGGTGCTTCCCAGCCTACCGAGAATTTTTCAGTGTAAACGGCGTCTTCACCATCAGCATCGATTAAAGCATTGATATAATCAGGGTGAAAACCGGATTCAGGTGTAGCCGCAAAGCGTGTGCCCACGCGGACCGCAGAGGCGCCCGTAGCCAGGGCCATGGCAACTGCTCTTGGAGTTCCTATTCCGCCGGCCGCTATGACAGGGCGTGCTACTGCATCAAGTACATCGGCCATCATGGTCAGTAAACCGCGAGTGCCGCGTACGTGCCCGCCTGCTTCAACGCCTTGCAAAATTACGATATCACACCCCACCTTTTCTGCCAGTATAGCTTCCCTTACTGTGCCCACCTGCCAGCCAACCAGCGCGCCGCCATCATGTACGCGCTGTACCAGATTTGTATCCGGGTCACCGTAAAAAAATCAACCAGACGGGAGTGCTTTGCGGCAACATCGATTACTGCTTCATCTTCGAGAAACGGAATGAGGAAATTAGTCCCGATACTTCCAGTGGTGTTTGCCTGTACATCCGCAAACACTGTTTCCAATTGTTCGCCTGTCATCATGACACCGCTTAGCATACCCAAACCCCCGGCTTTGGCTACTTCAACAGCCAAAAGCGGCGAAGCTGTACCCATGCCCGCACATTGAATGGGTACGGTGCATCCAACTAATTCGGTAAAATGTGTCGTTAAAGCCATTTCTTATCTCCGGTTATCATAATCCATCATCACATAATCAAACTACATTTCCAATATTCAGCTGCATCGCTTTGCACTCAATGAATAGATGTATACCATGTGGAGTCTGACATACAAAAATAATAAATTAGTTTGGGGTTAAGACATGCAGAATGGTGAGACGACAAACAACACAGAGAGTGATGAGCAATCACTTGTCTACTCCTGGTATATCGTGTTTCTTTGTATGATTGCCTATGTTTTCTCTTTCATTGATCGCACCATTGTAAATCTACTGGTGGAACCTATTTCCGCTGATCTAAATTTGACTGATACGCAATTCAGTTTGATCCAGGGTCTGGCCTTTGCACTTTGTTACGCAACCATGGGTATACCCATTGCCCGTCTGGCGGACTCGAAATCACGACCGTTGATAATTTCACTCGGTATTTGTTTCTGGAGCATTGCTACCGCTGCTTGTGGTGTCACTAAAACCTTTTGGCAGCTTTTCGTGGCGCGCATGGGGGTGGGAGTGGGCGAGGCCGCATTATCACCGGCTGCGTACTCAATGATCTCCGATTCCTTTCCAAAGTCGAAATTGGGTCTGGCTCTCGGCGTGTACTCGACAGGCCCTTTTATCGGTGCCGGTCTGGCCTTTTTTATCGGTGGTACTGTTATTGGATACGTAAGCGATTTCGGTATAGTTGATCTCCCTTTACTTGGTATTGTGAAACCCTGGCAAATGACGTTTTTTATCGTCGGTTTACCCGGCGTGTTTATAGCTGCACTGTTCTTTTTGACTGTACGGGATCCGGAACGTAAGGGAATTCAAAACTCAAATGGTTTTCCTATCCGTGAAATTGTCGCGTATATATCGACACACAGGAAGACCTTTGCTTCGCACTATTTTGGGTTCGGTTTTTTGTCATTGTCATTGTTTGCGATGCTATCGTGGGCCGCGGCGTTTTTGATAAGAAAGTTTGGCCTTTCGATTCCGGAAGTCGGTAATTACCTCACAATCGTTGTTATGTTTGGAAATTCCGCAGGTGTACTTTGTAGCGGACTACTTACAGATTATTTTACTCGACGTGGTTATGCCGATGCACCACTACGCTCAGCAATGATTGGTGGTCTCGGTGGGGTGATACCTGCAGCAATGTTTTCATTTATACCAGACTTACATGGTGCATTATTTCTTTTGGGTTTAGCGATGTTTTTCACTAGTTTCCCTCTGGCGACATCTGCTGCAGCGCTGCAATTGATGGCGCCCAATCAAATGCGGGCTCAGGTCACTTCACTGTTTTTTATCTTTCTCAATATAATAGGTATCACGGGTGGCTCAACGCTGGTGGCTTTATGTACTGACTATGTTTTTGTTGAATCGACTATGGTTGGGTATTCTATGTCACTCATAAGCTCATTGGCCGCGCTTACCGGTGCCGTGATTCTTTTCTGGGGTCTGAAACATTTTTCAGCGACGGCTGATGCTGTTGCGACTGGGAAATAGCGTAACTGAGTTAATAAGCCGTTTAGCGAGCTAAGCTCCTGGTTAATTAGCGCCCACTTGACCTGGATCATCTTCTTTCACCGAGATTTTCTGCACTATCGTAGCCCTGAATATCCACTATTTGTTAGTTCAAGCTCGGGTGACGATTTATGCGAGAAAAGACCAATCCTAGACGCCACTTTCTAAAGAAAACGCTGGCACTGTGCGTAAGCGGTGTTCTGCATTTCTCAGTGACAACAGTTGCCCATGCGAAACGACTGACTGCTTCTCTCGATAATATCAAAGGTAAGATCATCAGAAAGGGTGATAGTAATTACAAGCTCTGGTGGGCAAGTATGGTTTGGTACGTATTTAAACCAAAACTTTACCCTGATCTGATTATAAAAGCTGAAAGCGATGAGGATGTGATTGAAGCTGTTAATTATGCTCGAGAGAACGGGCATAGAGTGTCCTTACGCTCAGGTGGTCATAACCCTGCCAGGGCAGTATTACGAGATGGAGGTGTGTTACTGGATTTGTCCTCTCTGAGAGAAGTCTCCTTTGATGACGTCGAAAAAACTGCATGGTTACAACCCGGCATAAGAAGTGAAGAGTTCATTGAGCTCGCCAGAGAACATGACCTGGCCTTTCCCGCAGCACATACAGGCATCGTACCAATGGGTGGCTATTTACTCGGCGGCGGCCTCGGCTGGAACTGGCCAGGCTGGGATATTGCCTGTCGTTCAATTATTGCGGCAGAAGTGGTGACGGCTGATGGACGCAAAGTCATGACTTCAGAAACTGAGAATCAGGATCTATTGTGGGCAATTCGCGGTGCGGGACCGGGTTTTTTTGGCGTGGTTGTTCGCTATAAACTAAAAATGTTTTCACTCCCAAAAGCGATATTGAAAAGTAAATATCTGGTGCCAATTGATAATATATCTACGGTAATTGAAGAACTCGAAAAGATCACAAGGGTAAAGAAAAATAATCTCGAAATATTGGCCGTGGCAGGACATTTTTATCCTCCGAATAAGCCAGTGGAGCAACAACAACTTGTTTGTGCTGTGACTGCGATTGCTTTTGCCGATACAGATAAAGAAGCGCTCTCCTTAATTGAGCCGATGACACGCAGCAAAATTTCGACAATGAGTATCCTGAAAAAAGAAGAGGAAGAGATTGTTTTTCAGGATCTCTATATTCCACCCCCCACTGATTTTGCCAGCCCTAATCGGTCTATCGCAGAAAACATCTGGACAGACGAACCTGGTAAGGCCTTACAGTTATTAGCAGATAGATTAAAAGACAAGCCACCGGCATCACCACGCTCATTTGTGTTAACGGGGTGGGGAGTGAGTCCGGATAAGAACGATGCTAATAGTAGCTTTACTTATTTTGCCGATCATTATGTATCCTGGTATGTGATGGCGGAGGAAGAAGCACACCTTGAAAAAAATATTAGCTGGATGAACGAAGCCGTTAACGCCTTAAAACCCTACACCAAAGGACATTACGTTAATGAGGTAGATCCAAGGCATTTTCCTGAGCATATTAGAGCCTGTTTTTCAGAAGAAAAATGGCAACGACTGGCACAGTTACGTTTACAATATGATCCACAAAATATTTTTCATACTTATATTAATCACAGTTAATGGCTAAAAATAATAAAAAAATTGTAGTTGTTGGCGCCGGAAGAATGGGGCGAGGCATCGCCATTACATTTTCATACTCTGGTTACCATGTCGTTATCGTTGATAGTGAACAAAGATCGGTAAAGGACTTTTCTGCGCTGTCAGATTCTGTGCATGAAGAAGTTGAAAATGAACTGAAGTTTCTCAAAAGCGTAGCGCTTATTTCTGACGTACAGCTAACGCAAATGAAACAAAGAGTAAGTGTCATTTCCAGAGATAATAGTCAGGATGTATTAGGGGACGCGACTTTCATATTTGAAGCAGTGTCAGAGATAGTTGAGGCAAAGAGTAGTACTTACACTTGGTTAAATACATGTGTATCTGACGGAGCGATAATTTCCTCGACAACATCAACCATGTTGGCAACAACCCTGGCTGAATTTGTCTCAAAACCTGAAAGATTTTCCAATGCGCATTGGTTAAACCCGGCTTATTTAATGCCTTTGATAGAGGTCAGCCCCGGCGACAACACGGCAGAATCAACAGTAACTACGCTAAAAGAATTATTTGAAGGTATAGGCAAGGTCCCCATCGTCTGTAAGGCTTCACCTGGTTATGTACTCTCTCGAATTCAGGCTGTTGCGATGAATGAAGCGGCTCGCTTAGTCGAAGAAGGCGTGGCCTCAGCAGAAGAGATAGATAAGGCGATAAAGGTAGGTTTTGGTGTGCGTTATGCGAATCTTGGTCTCCTTGAGTTTGCTGACTGGGGTGGCGGTGACATTCTTTACTACGCCACGCGGTATCTTGCCGAGAATGTTGATAAGGATCGTTATTCGACTCCAAACATTATTAAAGAAAATATGGAGAATGGCAGAAATGGACTGCGTGATGGAATTGGTTTTTATGATTATAAAGATTGCGATATTGAGAAGTATCGAACTGAACGTTTAACATCCTTCGTTCGATTGCTACAGCATTTAGAGCTCATGCCAGACGCGGCAAACGAGGAGGATTAGAATAAGGATGTCGAAAAAAAAACTTATCCTTACTATTACCCTCTCGCTACTCTCGGTTTATCTATTCGCAGCTGATGTAGAGTCGGGCAGACTAAAGTCAGAAAGTTGCGCTGCCTGTCACGGCCCGGAAGGAAATAGCTTCAATCATCTATGGCCAAATCTGGCCGGACAAAAAGCGGCTTACATCATTTCGCAACTAAAAGATTTTCGTGCTGGTCATAGATACGATCCATGGATGACACCCATGGCGACGCCACTGAGCGACAAAGAAATAGAAGATCTGGCCGCTTTCTATAATAGCCTTCAACAATAGTTTTACCTTTCTTATAGCCACAGGCCGTAATTGTCCTCGGCTTTATTCAACACCATCCAATTTGTTTAGTATTTCAAATGCTTAGCATTACCTTGCATATAAAGGTATCAAGAATAACTACGGCCTGATAACTACGGCCAAGGCGGCTGATATTTGCGCCAAAATAAAGCAGCGCTATACTCAGTTGATTGGAAAGGAAAAATAAGGAGATCCAGCCTCATGCCCACACTGTTATCTACCGCCGACTTATACGGCCATAGCCTTAGAATAAACTGTTATGTTCTCAACTAGACTATGACAGATACAATCACAATGTATCGACCAACTGGTCCGGAGGAATTAGCCCTTGTAAAAGAATCTGGTTTTAAACATTGGCCAGCTCGACTAGAAGGCCAGCCTATTTTTTACCCTGTGACAAACGAAGCCTATGCTCGAGAAATTACGGAACAATGGAACGTGAGAGATAGTGGCATCGGCTATGTGACAAGATTCGAAGTGAATAAAGCTTTTGTAGATAGGTACGAGATTCAAAAAGTGGGTGGAGACCGCCATACTGAATGGTGGATACCTGCCGAGGATTTGGACGAATTAAATTCGAATATAGTCGGTGATATTGAGGTTATAGGTGAATACAAAAAAACATAACAAGGCAGTCAACCCGTCGCGCTCTTATCTGATGTCGCTTCGCGATAATAATTCTGGCGCGGGTTACCGCAGACGTTAGATGTATTAATGTTGCCCGGAAAAAGACTTTTAGCAAGTACAGGTCAAATCAGGAAAATTTGGTTTAGTTTAGGCCTGCTTTTTCTAGGCATGATGCCAATATACTTAATGGAGCTTGATGTTCTTAATAGAACTTCTGAAGTCACATTTCTTATAATAGTAATGGGGCTAGGTGCCAGCGTCACTGGCATGATATATCCTTGTGTTGCAATAAAGTGTCCGACTTGTAAAGCAAAGTGGATATGGTTAATGGTGTCAACGAACACTGAAGATCCAAAACACTGGGATATGCGCCACGAAGCCTGCAACATCTGCGGAGAAACCGGAAATGGAAACACCTAATAAACTGTTAGGTGCCCAGTGAGAATATTACGAGGAATTTTAAAAAATACTGTATATGTACAAGTAAGAAAAAACTTTTTTCAAGTACGCCATATTGAGAGTAAGAGAGAAGTACAAGGGAATGCGGTATTTACAACCGAGCGCTTACTAATTGGCAATTTCATGGAAGCAGAAAATTGTTTAATGACTGCCCTGAAAGAATTGGATTATGGTAAAACCTATCTATCAGACCCGACGACCGTTATTCATCCAATTGATATGACAGAAGGTGGATTGAGTGAGGTAGAGCACCGGATATTCCTGGAGGTGGCATATGGAGCAGGTAGCAAAAAAGTTATGGTTTGGCTCGGTTCGGAGTTAGAAGACAATGAAGTACTTCAACAAGCAAAAGACACCTAACAAAATGTTAGGTGTGTAAATAAAAAATGGAAAGCAATACTTACAAAATATTAACGAATTTAATTGAGTCAGTTGATTTACTAACCAAAATGATTTTCGCCCAGTCAGTTGTGATAAGTCTTCTGGTTATTTTCGTATTATTTTTACTTGTAAGTAATTATCGAATGCGTAAAGCCCAGGTTTCAGCGTTATTGAGAGAAGATTTTATACAACACGCACAATTGCTTGAAGATAAAGGCGACTTTGAAGAACTTTTAGAATTGGCCTATAAAAGAAGTTTGGAATTTAACCATGATATACATGTAATGTGGTTCAGGGCAGTAGCTCTGTATAGGCTTGGAAGATTTGGTGAGTCGCTTAATACTTTCGGAAATATTAAGAAACTTGATGCTGTGTGGAATATGTATGAAGTTGATAACTATATTGAACAAATAAAGGAAAGTATGAGTGGCCCGAAAAGTACTCCCACCTAACAATGAGGTCGAATTGACACCGGGAAGAATGGGAGCGCTTCGCGGTTCTCCTCTCAGCGGCGCAATTCAACAACGACGTTTTCCCAATTACGAAGCATCATGAGGTACCAAGGAAGACTTACGAGATGGAACGATGCTAAGGGGTACGGTTTTGTCTCCCCGAACGGTGGTGGGGAAAAAGCCTTCGTGCACATCTCAGCTTTTACTGATCGGCAGCGACCGAAAGAAGGAGTAATAATCACATATGATCTTGGGCGTGATAAGCAGAACCGTCTGCAAGCGATAGGTATCCGCTACCCTAAGGCGTCAAGACCAACAAATATCCCAACTAGTAATGGATTAGTCGCCTATATGGCCGCAGCTTTATTCATAGGGGTGGTGGTTATTTTAGTTGTACTAGAAATGCTCCCTATCAACTTACTATTCGTCTATCTTATCGCAAGTGGCATTACGTTCATGGTTTATGCATTTGATAAGGCTGCTGCGATGCGTAATGAGTGGCGAACGGCCGAAAACACGATGCACTTACTAAGCTTAATAGGCGGTTGGCCTGGCGCTTTGGTAGGCCAACAGCTATTTCGCCATAAAACTAAGAAGCTAGAGTTCCAGCTAATGTATTGGTGCTCGATTATTGCTAATTGTGCATTGCTAGCCTGGTTAACAACGGAACAAGGGCGTTCTTTTCTTGAAAAGTATGGTTAAAGAGTTAGAAGGCAAAACACTGGTAATTCAGAGTGATCCAAATGTGGAAAAGTTTTATCGAGCGGCGGGCGGTAGATCAATCGAAATGAGAGAATCCGCAAGTATACCTGGTCGTAATTTACCTCTATTCATTATCGAATTAATAAGTGAAACTGTTACATAAGAAGCGCATGCAGTCGGAGTAATCTACTTACTACGCGCGTGCAGACGGCCTCTACGGTTCGGGCTGAAAATAAACTAAGAAACGAAAGAGGTTTGCTGTGCCAATACAACACCTATCCCGAGAGTCATCGAACGAGAGCATCGCCGAAGCCCTGAAGCGAGACGGCTGTGTCGTCCTGGACAATGTGCTGAGTCGCGACGAAATCGATCAAGTCGCTCGCGATATGGCACCTTACATGCAGGCCGCGCCTAAGGGCGAGGACGAGTTCGATGGCTTCGAAACTCGGCGGGCTGGAACCCTGATTGCACGCTCGCCGAAGGCTCGCGAAATCATCATGAACGCCAGTATCCTCGGTGTGACAGCCAAGCTACTATCTCATGCGTCGACCTACCAATTACACCTCACAGAGAGCGTCTGGGTCGGCCCCGGCTCGACGGCCCAAGAGATTCACAAAGACCAGGAAGACTTCAAGGGATGCGACTTTTCAAAGGAGCACGATACCGTAGTCTCGAGCATCTGGGCCCTCACTGACTTCACCGAAGCGAACGGCGCCACGCGCGTGGTGCCGGGCTCTCACAAGCTAGTCGGTGAGCGAAAGTTCAGCCTGGAGGAGTCCGAGCCAGCCGAGATGAAAGCGGGCTCGGTTCTGCTCTTCACTGGCCAGCTCTATCACGGAGCCGGTGCCAACGTGAGCGATTCTATTCGCGAATCACTCATCATCATGTACACCGTAGGCTGGCTCCGACAGGAAGAGAATCAGTATCTGTGCGTGCCGATGGAAACTCTGCGTCAACTCCCCGAGGAGCTGCTGCGCCTGATGGGTTATAGTCTTGGCGGAGAACTGCTGGGCTTCGTCGATGGCGGTCGCGATCCGATTATCGCCGTGCGATCAGAATTTGAGAAGCCAATCTCAGATTGGGCGGAGGATTGAGCCACAAGGCGAAGATAGCGGAGTCCTTCAAGCCTCTGGCGGTTAGCTATAAGGCAGAACGCCGATCTGTTTCGCAGCCCTACAAAGATAATAATTACTAACAAAGGAGATACTATGACAGACATTAAGATTCCAGATTCATTACCTCCCTGGATCAAAGAACATATCATTCTGTATCTTGAAGATGGTGAAGCTGGCCATTTATGGGATGCCAGCTTAGGCGGTGGTGAAGGTATGCTTACGACTCTTTTACTGACCACAACTGGTCGTAAATCAGGTAAGAAATTAATTATCCCTTTGATCTATCTTTTAACAGATGATGGTGGTTACTGCGTTATCGCATCCAAAGGCGGCGCTCCATCTAATCCCGCCTGGTTTTTAAATTTGGAGACCAGCCCCACTGTTCATCTTAAAGTTATCAACAAAGAATTTAATGCTAATGCCCGTGTGGCTGAAGGCGAGGAGCGAGAGAAGCTATGGAAAGCTATGGTTGAATACTACGCACCCTATACTGATTATCAAGCGAGCACTGAGCGCCAGATACCCGTAGTAGTCTTTGACCCTGTCTAAATTATTTCAATGGCAGGCGTATATTTACATAACAGGCGAAGGTAGTCGGAGGTATAAAAGGTGCGCGTGTCTTAATGGAGAATGACTTGGTAATAAGCGGTGAATGTTTTTGTGGCGAAGTTAGATATCAAATTAGAGGATCACTGCGCGATGCCAGATCATGTCATTGCTCCCGTTGTCGTAAGGCTTTTAGTTCTTCAGCGTCGGCGTATGCTCTTGTAGAGCCTGAAGAGTTTGATTGGTTGTCGGGCGTAGATATGCTCACATCATATGTCAATGAAGATGGCTTCGGTCTTCAATTTTGTAGCAAATGTGGTTCTACACTTTGTGGTGTGTTTAATGGATCTATCCATGGTGTAGCTTTGGGCTGTATTAATGGCGATCCAGATATTGAGATAGGCAGGCACATTTATGTGGGCTCGAAAGCAAGCTGGGATATTATTCCTGAGGGTGTATCACAGTATCAAAAAGATGGACCAAAGAATGCATAACACGTGATTAATATGTCATCTAATAAGGGGATTAGCCATGAGTGGCTTAGCAGGGCTGAATAATTAAGCTTATGGTTCTTAATTACGCGTAATGGTATCGAAAGCAAAACTATATACTCAACTGGATGCGCTGGAAGTAGAGTTAAAGGAGAAACTGATTCCGCTCTTAGAGCAAGCTGCAGAAGGTGAAAATGATTTTGTCTTTTGTGTGCAGGCTTTTAATCCATTTCCCAAGTTGAGCTCAAGGACAGATGAAAAGACTGAAGCTTTAGTCGATATAGGTTCGCAGATCCTGGCGTTGAAGAATAAGCTTGAGGAACCTTCAGATGGATCTATCGCCGAACGAATTTGTTGGTACTGTCGAGAGTGGGGTAATGTGGAAAATGGAGAAGGAAAAAGCAGCCAGGCTTTGGCGAGGCAATTTCTGCAAGAAATAGAAAGTCAAAGCCCAACAAGATAACAAGGCGTTCGATTCGATATCTTATAGCGACTGAGAAATAACATTAGAATGAATAAAGTTTTAGTTTTGGGTGCAAGTGGCGCCACAGGTCAACTACTTGTAAAGATACTACTTCAAAAAGGTATCGAAGTGATCGCCATTGTGCGCAGTTCTTCTTCTTTAACTGACTCGGGTATTTCTCACCCAAACTTACAAATCATCGAAGCAGAAATAATAGAAATGTCAGAGAAAGATCTGGACTTATGCCTTAGAGATTGTGGAGTAGTTCTTTCTTGTTTAGGTCACAATTTAACTTTCAAAGGTATTTTCGGCCATCCCAGACGTCTTGTGACTGATGCTATTAAAAAAGTAACAAAAATAATTGAATCAATTCAAACAGACAAAAAAATTAAAATTATTCTGATGAATACAACGGGGAATAGTAATCGAGATATTCCTGAAATACCTCCTTTTTCCCAAAGGCTTGTAATTTTCTTGCTGCGTATTTTACTTCCTCCACATGTGGATAATGAAAAAGCTGCTGATTTTCTTCGCCTTCAAGTAGGACAAAACCACGATAAGATAGAGTGGGCAGCGGTTCGACCTGACGGTCTGGTTAATGAAATTGAAATTAGTCAATATGATATACACGCTTCCCCTATCAGAAATCCAATATTTGATGCGGGTACTACCAGTCGCATTAACGTCGCTGATTTTATGTCAAAACTAGCAATAAGCTCAGCGCTATGGAATACATGGAAAGGGAAAATGCCGGTAATTTATAACCATGTTTAAGAAAATGTTCGAACCAACACACAATGCATTGAGGCACTTCGCGTCAGAAAGTTAAAGGGATATTTATTATGACTATTCGCGAATACAACAAAACAGATAGTAATGACCCGCGAGAACAGAGGAAGTGTTTATGTCGCTAACACTTGCTTTCGATGTATATGGAACATTAATTAACACGCATGGTGTTGTTACGGAGTTAGAGAAACTGACAGGAGACAAAGCCACGGCTTTCTCACACAGCTGGCGCGAAAAACAATTGGAATACTCCTTTCGTCGGGGATTAATGCAAAGCTATGAGAACTTTGCTGTCTGCACGAGCAATGCGCTTGACTACACTTGCAGATTTCATGGAGTAGAACTCACGAAAAAAGAAAAGGAAAAGTTGCTTAGAAGTTATCGATCACTTCCAGCATTCAAGGATGTAGAAGATGGCTTGGCAAAATTAAAAGCCAAAAACTATCGACTATTTGCATTTTCGAATGGTACTGAAGATGCCGTAGAGGCTTTACTTCTTAAAGCGGGAATAAGAGATTTCTTTCAAGGGATTGTTAGTGTTGATAATCTCAAGACGTTTAAGCCGAATCCTGCGGTATATAGTCATTTTTTGCGAGAGTCAGGAGCAAAAAGCGAGAATACATGGCTAATTTCAAGCAACTCTTTTGATGTAATAGGTGCAATTTCATCTGGTATGCGTGCCGCGTGGGTGAGGCGTTCAGAAAGTGCGATCTTTGATCCATGGGGAATTGAACCTACGACAATAGTAGAAAATTTGGGCGAGCTAGATGAAAAACTCAGTTAACGAGGTGCTCGCCCGATTGCAAAATAAGCTATGCTCAGAGTGCGTCGAAAAACTTGAAAATACCCACTTTTACTTTGCACACTCTCCACTTACAAAATGATTCATATAGCTCTACATTTCGCAGTTCCCGCTGTAATAGTAGGAATATTCTTTAGAAAAACATGGGCTCTGGCCTTTTTCTTAATGGTGGCCACTATGCTTGTAGATACTGATCATTTACTGGCAATACCGGTTTATGACCAGAATCGCTGCAGTATTGGTTTCCATCCCTTACATGAGCTATGGTTTATAGCTCTCTATGTTGGTCTTTGCTTTATACCTAAAACGCGGATAGTCGGTATTGGTTTATGTGTTCATATGTTTCTGGATTCGATAGATTGTCAGATCACCAATGGGGTTTGGTTTGTCTGAATTACTGGCGTCTTGAATGAGTGACTATGTATTAAGCAATACTTACATAGAATGTAAATGTGCGCATTGTGATTATTCTAGATGGGAGAAACGACAAGCTTGTATCGCTGATTTGGATTGAATGGGCCGAAAATATGAATAGGATTTGCTAAAAGCCGAAGTCGGGAGGGTTTCAATGAAAATAGTAATTAGAAATATTGCTGCCTGCACCATTGGCGTGTTGCTGGGCGGGGCAATTAATATGGGCATAATTATTATCGGTCCAATGGTGGTAGCTCCACCACCGGGTGTTGATACTACGACGGCAGAATCATTAGCAAAGTCTATTCATTTATTCGAAGCCAAACATTTCATGGTGCCTTTTCTGGCACATGCAGTGGGTACGCTTATTGGTTCTCTGTCAGCATTTCTAATAGCCGGAAGTTATAGATTAGTGATAAGTTTCTTTATTGGTATAGCATTCTTAGCGGGCGGGGTTGCGGCTTCATTTATGATCCCTGCACCGCTTTGGTTTATCGTACTTGATTTGCTTGTTGCTTATATTCCAATGGCCTGGGCAGGTGCTAAGCTCGGAGCGCGTGTTGGCAGGGTTAATACAAAGGAATCAGATTAAGCAGGAAAACAGTTATGAATGAACTTACTACCTACTATCTTGAAATGAAGTCTGTATCGTCACTTAAAGAAAAAACGGATGCGATGGGTTTAGAAATTCATGAATGCGAAACCGATCAGTTTCAATTTAATCAGTTTTTTTATCAAACTATTGGTGAACAATGGGGTTGGTACGACAAACTCGTTTGGACGGACAAGCAATGGAAGGCCTATGTCGAAGACGAAAACCTGAGAACATGGGTAGCCTATTCTGGTGGAACGCCTGCAGGTTTTTTCGAATTAAAAAAGCAGGCAGCTAATAATGTTGAGCTTGCCTATTTTGGTCTCACACCAAGTTTTGTCGAAAAAGGTCTTGGCGGGTATTTTCTTTCACAGGCTATTCGTGCAGCCTGGACCTGGGAAGGTACTGAAAGAGTGTGGCTACATACCTGTTCTCTCGATCACCCCGGAGCATTACATAATTACAAAGCACGTGGAATGGAGGTGTATAAAATCGAAAAAAGTGAGCAATCGCACAAAAGTAAACTTGCAGGGTTTATTATTGATTGTAAAACACATGATTTGAATTCTGCGTCCAGATTTTGGGCCGACGCTTTAGGTCTTAAGATAAAGATATTTCCTGGTGAAGAAGGTGAGAAATACGTTGGACTTATCGATCCTTATGGCCGCCTGCAAATAGAGGTACAGACCGTTGAGCATGAAAGTCGTGTTCATCTCGATATTGAGTCGGACAATATTGAAGCGGAAGTTGCACGTCTTGAAAAGATCGGTGCAAAGAAAGTAACGGAAGTGAAAAGTTGGTGTGTAATGGAGTCCCCAACAGGGCAACAGTTTTGTATTGTACCTAAGGCGTCTTCGCAGTTCGAACAAGAAGCACGTCAATGGTGAGGTATATATGGACGATTTAATTAAAATATACGGCGACGCGCAGTCTGGTAATTGTTACAAGCTGAAGTTAATTACCGCTATTTTGAATATTGAACATGAATGGTTGCATGTAGATATTCTTGCTGGTGATACCAAAGATGAGTCGTTTTTGACTTTGAACCCTGCCGGAAAAATACCCTTGCTGCTGCTGCCTGATGGGCGTTGCTTGTCTGAGTCTAATGCTATTCTGAATTTTCTTGCCGCTGGCAGTGAGCTATTACCGGATGAGCCGTTTTTAAGAGCGAAGGTCTTGCAATGGCAATTTTTTGAACAGTATAGTCATGAGCCCTATATTGCTGTTGCGCGTTTTATCGCTAAATACCTGGGATTACCCGAAGACAAGAAGGAGGAGTATGTCTCGAAACAGGAAGGTGGTAATAAAGCTTTAGCGGTGATGGAAAAGCAATTACTTGAGACATCGTACTTGTTGGGTGAGAGCTTTAGCGTAGCGGATATATCTCTTTATGCTTATACACATGTTGCAGAAGAGGGTGGTTTTAATCTTTCACACTATCCGGCGATTCAAGCCTGGCTGGCGAGAATATCAAAATTACCTAATTACACTGGTATGAACTAAATGTCTGACGAGTGTATTTCTATACGAATTAGTACTGCTCGAAGCCTCTTATTTGAACTGAACTGGGTAGAGCTAGTTGATAAGGGCTAAATGTCATTGCGGTAATGTCAGTTTGCTTGTCACCGAGAAGCCTGCTTCGCTTACGAATTGTAATTGTTCTATATGTCGGCGATTGGGTGCATTATGGGCTTATTATGTTGCTGACGAGGTTGAGCTGAGTTTTGCTAAAGAAAAAACAGCTGTCTATATTTGGGGAGACAAGTATCTTGAATTTCATCATTGTACAATTTGCGGATGCTGTACGCATTACACCGTAACAAAATTGTATGTGGATAAATATAAAGAGCAGCGCGTCGCTATCAATTTTCGTTTAGTAGATATTGATGTTTTGAAAGATATTCCACTACGAGAATTCGAAGGATCAGATCTATAAGCGAATAATTATCGTTTTTTTTAATTTTTATAATTCAACAGGACCCCATGCAAGATGACTGAATTGCAAATAATAATAGCTGTGTTTGCTTCCTATTTGTTCCTTCTGTTTGGTGTTGCGATATGGAGCAGTAAAGAAACAACAGATTTGGAAAGTTACTTTATAGCGGGTAAGAAACTGCCTTATTGGGTAGTGGCGTTCAGTACCAATGCGACCGGGGAGAGTGGCTGGTTGTTACTGGGGCTCACGGGCATGGCCTATGCTGTCGGTGTACATGCTTTTTGGGTTGTGGCAGGTGAATTTATCGGCATTTCCTTGTGTTGGTTTTTGGTCGCTAAGAGACTAAAAATTGCATCCAATCGCTATGATTCGATTACCGTTCCGGACTATCTGGAAAGTCGGTTTGAGGATGACAGACATATACTCCGTCTTATCAGCGTCGTTATAATTTTGGTGATGGTACTAATTTATATTGCCGCACAAATGATTGCGGCGGGTAAAGCCTTTAGTGAGTTCATTCAGATTTCTTATGTCCAGGGTGTCATTCTTGGTGCAGTCGTTACTGCACTCTACACTATGATTGGCGGTTACAAAGCAGTCGCCTATACGGATGTAGTACAGGGAGTGCTGATGTTACTAGCACTCATTTTATTACCTCTGTTCGCTTTCATTGAAGCAGGTGGCTGGTCGCCGGTCATGAGCGGCTTAGACACGATTGATCCAATTCTCCTGAATGGACTTGGCGAACATGGTTGGTCCGTGGCGGGCTTTGTAGCGGCAGCAAGCTTTCTTGCTATCGGTTTACCTTTTCTGGGTGTGCCTCAGGTCTTGGTACGCTTTATGTCTATTGAAGATGAAACACAGGTAGCAAAAGCGGGGTTTATCTCAGTTGCCTGCATGTTGTTTTTTACTTCCGGTGCAGTTTTTATTGGACTTGCGGGTAGAGTATTGTTTCCGGATTTAGCTGATCCGGAATTGATTATGCCAACGCTTAGTCGTGAATTATTTCCGCCCGTTATTACTGGTATTCTGGTTGTTGTATTACTCGCCGCCATTATGTCGACAGTCGACTCCTTACTGATTCTGGTTTCCTCAGCGATAACCAGAGATTTACTTCAAAAAGTAGTCAAACCAAACATATCGGATAACAAACTTGTTTTCATTGGAAAAGCCTGCACATTTGTTATTGGTGTTTGCGCCTTAGGCATTGCCTTAACAGAGAATCGGGCCATATTCTGGCTGGTATTATTCTCCTGGTCAGGACTAGGCGCTACTTTTGGGCCGATAATGATATGTTCTCTAATTTGGGAAAAGGTCACTTTGGCCGGTGCTATCGCGGGTGTGCTTGGAGGCTTTTTGATAACGGTGCTATGGGTTGTGTTTCTTAAGGAGGACGTCTATAACATGTATGAAGCCATACCAGGTTTCTTCGGTGGTTTGTTATTGATCATAGGCGTCAGCTTGTTCACACAGAAACCTGCTTTGAAGCCGATAACCTGACTAATTGTTTAATGCTCTTAAGCGTTTAAATGATCTAAAGCCCAGACTACATGTTCGCGCACGATGGCGGATTCATGCTCCTCTCTGCTTCTAAGTGCCGCCAGGGTTTCTGCACTGGGAGTAGCATTACCCAGAGCCACTGCAATATTGCGTAACCAACTCTCATAGCCAATACGACGTATTGCACTGCCTTCTGTTTTTTGTAAAAACTCATCTTCTGTCCAGAGGAAAAGATCAATAAGTTTGGCTGTGTCGAGACCATGGCGAATGCGAAAATCATGCTCTTCACTATTATGAGCAAACTTATTCCAAGGGCAGACCAGTTGGCAATCGTCGCAGCCATAGATACGATTACCCAGCATTGGACGAAATTCTTCTGGAATAGATCCCTTTAATTCGATTGTCAGATAGGAGATACAGCGTCGCGCATCCACTTGATAGGGCCCGACTATGGCCTGGGTCGGGCATATATCAATACACGCCTTGCATGTGCCGCAATGATTCTGACTGAAACTCTCATCAGTCGGTAAGGGTAGATCGGTGTAAAGCTCCCCGAGAAAAAACCAGGAGCCCGCTTTGGGGTTGATTAAATTGCTGTGTTTGCCAATCCAGCCGAGCCCGGCGTTACGGGCGAGTGCTTTTTCAAGGACCGGAGCACTATCTACAAAAGCTCGATAACCAAAGGATCCGGATGACTCTTCAATTTTATTTGCCAGCTTTTGCAGTCGATTGCGTATCACCTTGTGGTAATCGCGTCCCATTGCATAGCGAGATACAAAGGCGAGGTCAGGCTTGCCTAATACCTGTTTTGGGTGAGAGGCATCGGGTGGGTTGTAATCCATACGTACGGAGATGACCCGAATAGTGCCGGATTTTAAATCTGCTGGGCGGCTACGTCGGGTCCCATGACGTGACATGTAGCCCATCTCACCATGCATATCTTTATCAAGCCAGTTCAAGAGATGGCTTTCATCATCGGAAAGATCAATACCGGTAATGCCAACTTGCTGAAAGCCGAGATCAAGGCCCCAACTTTTAATTTGTTGGGCCAAATAGTGATAATCTGTGGTTTCTGATGAATTCAGAATAATGACTCCTTGCTTAACGGTGCTAATATAGCAAACCTGAGTTATTATATTTACCTCTACTACAGCGAGTCTCGAATAATGTTTGAATTTGTTAACGCCTGGTATAAACGCTATTTCACCGATCCGCAGGCCGCTTTGTTGGTGGTGCTATTGCTGGTGAGTACACTAATTATCTATTTTATGGGCACAATGCTGACCCCTTTAATAGCGGCTGTTGTCATAGCTTATCTTCTGGAAGCGCCGGTCAGCAAACTGCAAAAGAAATTTTCTCGACTTGCCGCCGTTGTCACGGTATTTAATATGTTCCTGATGTTTATGGTTTTCCTGGTGTTGTTTTTATTGCCAATACTTTCACGACAGGCCAAGCAGTTTTTTCAGGAAGTACCTAATATGATAAATCGCGGACAGGAATTGTTAATGCGGCTGCCTCAAGAATATCCGCAAATAATTTCTGAAGATTCAATTAAGGATGTTGTTCTTTCACTAAGCGGGGATATTAGCAACGTTGGACAAAGCGTTTTGTCAGTGTCTTTTGCTTCAATACCACTCATAGTTATTTATTTGGTGTTGGTTCCTCTGATGATATTCTTTTTCATGAAAGATAAAGTCATCATCCTGGAGTGGATGAGTCGTTTTTTACCTGCAGACAGACATTTAGTTACTCATCTGTGGGAGGAAATGGATGGCCAGATTGGTAACTATATTCGCGGTAAAGTGTATGAAATTATTATTGTTGGTGTAGCAGCCTATATCGTCTTCAAGTTTTTCGGATTAAATTACGCCTCTTTGCTCGCTATTGTAGTTGGGCTTTCAGTACTTATACCTTACATAGGTGCGGCCACGGTGACTATCCCGGTCGCGCTGGTTGGTTTTTTTCAATGGGGTCTCGGAGGCGATTTCACCTGGTTAATGGTGGCTTATTTTGTGCTGCAATTTCTTGATGGCAATGTATTGGTACCGATACTGTTTTCTGATGCAGTGAATATCCATGCAGTGGCTATTATTGCCGCAATTTTGGTGTTTGGTGGGCTTTGGGGTTTCTGGGGCGTGTTCTTTGCGATACCACTAGCCACCTTAGTAAAAGCACTGATCAATGTCTGGCCAACTCGCGGAGATGAAGCGCTGGAAAGCTAGGTGGTCAGGTTTGTTGTGGTTAACTAAGCTGGTTAAAGTCTTTCACTTGCGTAATCAGCTAAACGTGAACGTTCTCCGCGTTGTAAAGTGATGTGCCCACTGTGTTGCCAATTCTTGAAGCGATCTACTACATAAGTTAAACCAGAGGTTGTTTCGGTCAGATAAGGTGTATCGATCTGACCGATGTTGCCGAGGCATATTATCTTACTACCCGGGCCAATTCGGGTGATCAGGGTTTTCATTTGTTTCGAGGTCAGGTTCTGTGCTTCATCGACTATCACCAGGCGATTCATGAAAGTACGTCCACGCATGAAATTGAGCGAACGAATTTTTATACGTTTGTTCAATAAATCAGCCGTAGCGGCCCTTTCCCAGTCACCACCATCATCAGAATTCGTGAGTACTTCCAGGTTATCTAATAAGGCGCCCATCCAGGGGGTCATTTTCTCTTCTTCCGTGCCGGGCAAATAACCAATATCTTCGCCTACAGGAACGGTAACACGGGTCATAATAATTTCGCGGTAACGTTTCTGTTCGACCGTTTGTTGCAGGCCAGCAGCAAGCGTGAGCAAGGTTTTACCTGTGCCTGCTACCCCGGTTAATGTAATCAGATCGATGGCAGGATCCATTAGTAAATTCAGCGCAAAATTTTGCTCTCTATTCCTGGCATTTATGCCCCAGACTTTATTGTTGTCTTTACGATAATCGTTCGCTACCTGCACCGTAGTTTCTTCGGCAGCAACGTTTTTTACCAGCGCCTCGAAGCCCTCGACTTCTTCACTGTATAGACACTGTTGTGGGTAACATTCCGCCAGAGTGGCCGTTGAGAACTTATAAAATGTATGTGAGTTTTCTTTCCAGGAAGTCAAGGAGCTTGAATTTTTTTCCCAAAAATCGATTGGCAAGACATCTATACCTTTATAAAGCAGGTTAGCATCATCGATTACTTTATCATTAAAATAATCTTCTGAATGGATACCTAACACGCGGGCCTTAATTCTTAGATTAATGTCTTTAGATACCAGCGTTATCACTTTATCGGAATACTGTTGCTGCAATGAGAGAGTGATACTCAAAATTGTATTATCCGAGTTTTTACCGGGTAAACTACTGGGTAGAGCTTTGTCGAGGACCTGAGTCTGTAAAAACAGTCGTCCCTGGGGTTTACCACTGCCATTGTTGAAATTTACTTCGCTTAATGTCAGGCCATTTTCAATAGCATCCGAATCTTCTTCATTGATTAGTTCATCGAGGAAGCGACTTACCTGACGTGTATTGCGTGCAACTTCAGAAAGACCTTTCTTGCCGGCATCGAGTTCTTCAAGCACCACCATAGGTATAAATATATCGTGTTCCTGAAAACGGAATAGTGCGGAGGGATCGTGCATGAGTACGTTTGTGTCCAGCACAAACAGACGACTAGCGTTGGTGTCTAGCATGGTTATTGCTTTAGAGCATTTTTACAGCTTTGAGAACTTCTTCTACATGACCATCCACTTTTAATTTGCGCCATTCCTGACGTAATATTCCTTTGCTATCAATTAAAAAGGTACTGCGTTCGATGCCCATATGTTTTTTACCATACATATTTTTTTCTTTTATCACATCGAATTGTTTGCATAGCTTTTCTTCTGCATCAGAAAGTAAATCGAAAGGGAATTCCTGTTTCGCTTTAAAATTCTCATGTGATTTTATACTGTCACGGGAAACGCCAAGAATAACGGTTTTGAGTGAGCGGAACTTGCGAATATTGTCGCGAAAATCCTGACCTTCGCGGGTGCAACCGGGTGTACTGTCTTTAGGGTAAAAATAGATAACTACATTCTTGCCTGTGAGATCGGAAAGCGTGATATCTTTTTCTCCGGTTGCAGGAATTGTAAAGTCGGTGAGTTTTTTGCCGAGAATTGCTTTTGCCATAAGTTGTATTTTTTTGTTATGTGTAGAGATTAAGTTGAGTGAAATTTACTTAACCGGTTCCATAATAGCATCCAGATTAAGACGGTCACAAAAATCCATAAAATCATTCCGCACAACTGAAATAGCTGTGTCGGAAGGTATGTTAATAGTCATATGCACTGAAAACATCTGAGTGCCAGTATTTGCTGCCTGGTAGGTATTGGTATACAAATCTTGAATTTGTATTTCATTGTTAGCCATAAATTTTGCAATATCGTGAACTACACCAAGACGGTCAGCGCAGACCGCATCTATGGCATAGGGCATCATGCCGGTGCTGGTTTTCTGCGTTTCAGTACGAGTGGAATTGATGGAAATATTTAGACGTGTTGCTAAATTAGGCAAACTGTCTTCAATTTTAGCGACAGCATCCCAGGTACCGGAGATTTTCATCAATATGGAGCACTCACTCGCGAGAATGCTAATACGACTATCAGAAATGCTGCAGCTACAATCGAGAATTGCTTTTGTCAGCTCTTCCACCAGCCTGGGAGAGTATTTTCCCAGAGCAACAAGAACCATGTGTTGTAACATATAGAGTGTTTAAGACTAATTAAGAGGTGAAAGAGTTGTATGAAGGGGAATTTTGAGGCTTTGTTCAGATGACTGCAAGCATTCAGAGCAAAAAAAGCATGAATATCAATGTTCTTGTCATGCTAATGGCATACAAGTACCATATGCGCCCTATTTTTAAGCACTTTTTCTTATCAGCGAGCGTGGTTTTTATTGCTGATGTTGACTGTTTCCCTATCAAAAAAGACAGGATAATCAATGTTACAAGGTAGTATGGTGGCTTTAGTCACTCCCATGAAAAGCGGAATCGCGCCCGATACTGAACTGGATCGTGAGGCTTTGTCTCGTCTGGTCGAGTTTCATATCGAGAATGGCACTGATGCGATAGTGGCAATGGGCACCACCGGTGAGTCTGCGACACTTCCCGAGGACGAACACTGTGAGGTAATCCGCCAGGTAGTCGAGATGGTGAATAAGCGCGTACCGGTAATTGCTGGTACCGGCGCCAATTCGACGCTTGAGGCGATTAGCCTGACACAATGCGCTCTGAAAGTGGGTGCAGATGCCTGTTTACTGGTTACGCCTTACTACAACAAACCTACGCAGGAAGGTCTGTATCTGCATCACAAGGCCGTGGCCGATGCCGTGGCGATACCACAGATCCTGTACAATGTCCCCGGACGCACAGCTTGTGACATGTTACCGGAAACAATCGGTCGCCTCTCCAAAGTTGGGAATATAATAGGCGTAAAAGAAGCGACGGCGGAACTTGATCGAATAGATTTAATCCATGAAGTATGTGCGGACGACTTTTTACTGTTCAGTGGTGATGATGAGACTGGCTGTGAATTCATGCTAATGGGTGGTGATGGGGTTATATCTGTGACTGCGAATGTTGCACCGAAAGCGATGCATGATATGTGTGTACATGCCATTGCCGGAGAACGTGGTGCAGCAGAAGAAATTGATAAGCGTCTGCTTGGTTTACATCAGAGCTTATTTGTCGAAGCTAACCCGATACCGGTTAAATGGGCAGTGTCTAAAATGGGACTGATTGAAGAAGGCATGCGTTTACCCATGACCTGGATGTCGACAAAATATGAATCTCAACTTGAAAATGCCATGCGACAAGCGGGCGTTTTATAACTTATTTGGAATCCTTGTTATGACCAGATTGCTAATTGCTCTAGTTTTTCTACTTACCAGTGCATCTTGTTCTTATGTGCCGAAGCTGGACAAAATTTTGCCGGACAAGCGGACTGAATATAAAAAGAGTGAAAGCCTGCCTGATCTTGAAGTACCGCCTGACCTGACGGCAGAAGCCATAAATGATTCCATGTCATTTCCAAATGAAGGTGCGAGTTTGTCTGCCTATAAAAAGTCAAGAAGTGGCGCTAGTGACGCGCAGGTCGCAGCAGAAAGCGTTGCAGCTGACTCGGACGAACAGTGGATTTCTGTAAGAGGAAATAATGGCAATATATGGCCTCGCCTACGCACATATATGTCTGAACAGGGTTATGGCCTGGATCTGGATGACTCTGAATTAGGCGTACTGGAAACAACCTGGTCCGAAGCGCATGTTGAAGATGGTTTTTCCTATCGTGATAAATTCAAAGTTTTTTCTGAGCCAGGTGCTGATCCAAGTATCACCGTACTGTTCATTACTAACCAGAGACAGGTACTGGCGAAACGCCAAGATGGCACTGATAGCTGGAGTGATAAGGAGAAAAGTAGGGATGCGGAGAAAAAACTGGCAGGCGATTTAAATCTTGTCTTCAATGGAAATCGTGAAGCCCTTGCCTCATCCAGTCCTTCAGCCGGCGTGTCCGCACAAAGTGCAGCTCCGAAAAAGAAAACGTTGGTTGAGACTACCGGTGATGGTAAAGACTTCCTGGCTATACCGGCAGAATTCTCCCGTGCCTGGAGACAGACAGAGGTTGCTCTGCAAAGAGCAGGTCTGCCAATAGCCAATAAAGATCAGGCAAATGGTATTTATAACATAACCTATTTCGATTCCAATGCCGGTAAAGAAGATGGCTGGCTTTCAAAACTAAAGTTTTGGGGTGGTGACGAGGCGCCAGAGGGTGTGCCTTTTCAGGTTAGCCTGACAGGCGTTGGTGATAAAACTGAATTGATAATTCTAGATCAGACTGGCCAATGGGCGACTGATAATGATGCTTTGCAGATAATGTCGATTATTCAGAGTCATCTGAATAGATAGTTGTTCGCATTAGTTTGAATGAGGCTGTGTAGCGTATTATTTTTTGCTCTTTACGTGTTTCATTAGACGTCTGCGTTTTTCAATCTGACGCTTATTTAATAAATTAACCTTGCCTTTAAACGGGTTGTCGCCATGTTTAAATTCGATCACGACGGGTGTACCGATCAGTTTCAGGCGTTGGCGTAACTTATTTGAAAGATAGCGACGATAGTTGTTTGGTACATGTTCAGTCTGGTTGCCATGGACAATAATTCGCAGCGGATTATGACCCCCGATGTGAGCGTAGCGGAGTTTAATTCGTCGACCCCGAACCAGCGGTGGAGGATGCGCCTCAACTAAGCTGTGTAGAAGGTCGGTGACCATCGATGATTTAACACGGGTCGCCTGAGATTTGCCAATCTTGTCCAACAGCTCAAATAATTTCCCTACACCAGTACCATGCAGAGCAGATATGAATTGATGCGAGGCATATTCGACAAAGTCGAGTTTGCGATCCAGTTGGCTCTTGATCATGTCTTTTTGATCATCCTCCATGCCATCCCACTTATTAATCGCGATAACCAGCGATTTACCGCTATCCGCGGCAATACCGAGTAGATTTAAGTCCTGATCAGTGAGTGCCTCGTGGGCATCAATCACTATGACGACAATCTGCGCCATATCTACGGCTTTCAGCGTTTTGATGACGCTATACTTTTCGACAAGGTCTGTAACGCGAGCTCGTCGTCTGACACCTGCAGTGTCGATAAGCACGTAATGCTTATCGCGCCGTTCGAAGGGGACAGCAATACTGTCTCGAGTTGTACCGGGCTCATCGAAAGTCAGCATTCTCTCTTCACCGAGCATGCGATTGACCAGTGTCGATTTACCGACATTAGGTCGACCAATTATGCCAATCCGAAGACCATCTTCCTGCAAGATTGATTCTGAGTCAGAAACAGGTAAGTGCTGCAATACCTCATCAAGAAGGGCATCAATACCGTCACCTCGATTGGCTGATATAGCGAGCGGTTGACCGACACCGAGAGCATGAAACTCGGCACACACCAT
>Ga0055584_100000422_pt1 | contig 40255 bp, 26 predicted proteins | sample OSDHelmetaG_FD_58716 | JGI IMG/M metagenome (GOLD analysis project Ga0055584, IMG submission 58716) | Pelagic marine sediment microbial communities from the LTER site Helgoland, North Sea, for post-phytoplankton bloom and carbon turnover... | ecosystem: Environmental > Aquatic > Marine >...
TTGAGGCACGAGCACCGCGGGGCCCACGTCCCCGGCGCGACCGGCGCCGGCTACGCGCGCCCCTCGAGCCAGCCCTCCGAGTTCAGGGACTCCTGCGGCCCTCGTCCGGCAGCGTCCGGGCGCCCGGCCCGATCCCGGAGGTGATGTGGCGGCCGGGGGGCGGCGGTCGGCGGTCGGCGGAGGGGGCCGTGGAGGATGGGCTTGATGTCACGCGGTGCGCAGGGCGATCAGGGCAGCGTGAAGGGCTGGCCCGGCATCTGCTAGTCAGCGGGGGGGGCCATCTACTTGGCGGGGCAAGTGAGACCGTACTCTAACTTTCTGGCGACGATGTCTCTGCTGACCTGGGGTCTGACGCTGCGGCCCCTGCTCCCTGGTCAACGTCGACGCCGGCTTCCCTGAGCAGCTCGATGTCGAGCAGATCCTTGGTCCGACCGCTGGCCCGCTTGTTCTCCAGGAGGTCCTGCAGGCCCAGGTACGGGAGTTCGCGTCCTCCGACCGCCTGGACATGCCTGCGTCGCCACGCCCCCTCAAAGTCGACGCCGTCGATCCTGGTGAGGATGTCGATCCGGAACGGGGGAAGCCCCATCTGGTACACCGTTCCCGGGCTGGCGAGGTCGTCCGCTGTCAGCCCGTGGCTCTGGACTGGGGCGCCGAACCGCTGCAGAGCCCGCCAGGCGAACAGGGCGTTCTTGGGGTCCGACCGAATCCAGACGTCGATGTCGCCAGTGGCCCGAGGCGCGCCATGCACGCCGACCGCGTGAGCTCCGACGAGGAGGAACCGAACGTCCTCAGCGAGGAACGCGTCCAGAAGATCCAGAAAGTCGGGGCTCAGGTCCGCCACGGTCTCAGAACCCGGCCTGGCGCCTCCGATCGTGAGTAGCTCGGCAGGGTGCGCCCCGCGAGCAGCCAGGCGCGAGTCGAGAGATCGAGCATCTCCGTGACGCTCGCGCGGTGCAGTGGGCCGGCGGGGCCTGCCGATGTTGCGTCGCGAGTTACGACCCCGGCCCAGGTGGCGCGGCGCCGAGCGGCCCGCTGCTCGGGGGTTTCTTCCACGGGTGAATCATAGGGCCTTGCGGTGAACTCCACCAATCGATCGCTCCGCTCCGACCGCTGCGCAAGGCGACGTTGCTTGCCCCCTTCAGCCGGAGACCATCGCATTCCAGCGGCGCTGCATTTCGGTGGTCTCGACCTCCTCGATGCTGTGGCCGACCATCCACTCGTGGCCGAACGGGTCCCGGAACTTGCCGGTGCGCTCGCCGTAGAACTGATCCATCGGCTGCATGGTGACTTCGGCGCCGGCTTCCGCCGCCCTGGCGATCAGCGCGTCGGTGTCGTCCACGTGCAGGTGGAAGCTGGTGCCGGTGTTGCCCGTCGGCGCCTCGATGCCCATCTCGGGGTAGGCGTCCGAGAGCATGAATTCGACGCCCTCGGCGAGCACGAGCTCCGCGTGGCCGACCCGCCCGTCGGAGGGGTCGATGAGCTGCATGCGCAGGGTCGCCCCGAGCACGCGGGTGTACCAGTCGATCGCGGCCCGGCCGTCGGACACGCGCAGGTAGGGAAAGCACTCGTGGATCATGGGGACCTCCAGGTCGCGGGGACGCTAGCGGGTCCCGCTGCACTGCGGCTTGTACTGATCGGCGATCGGGACGTGATTGGCTGAGGTCGCCGCGCCGCGCCACTGGCTCGGGGTGAGGCCTACGATGCGCTGGAACTCTCGACAGAGGTGGGGCTGGTCGAAGTAGCCGGCGCCCAGCGCCACGTCGGCCCACGGCAGTTCGCGTTCAGCCAGGGACAGTGCGCCCTGCATCCGGCGCAGCCGACCCCACGTCGCGGGCGAGCAGCCCACCGCGTCCAGGAACCACCCGCGCAGGGTGCGCGGGCTTCGGCCGACCTCCACGGCCACGTCCTGCACCGAGGCGCGCTGCTCGAGGCGGGCCAGGGCGTGGCGCAGTCCCGGCGGACTCGAGCTCGGGCGCAGCCTGGCGACGAGGCAGGCTTCCAGATGGTCGAGTGCCGCGGCGTCGTCTCAGGCTGCGAGCTGCTCGGTGAGGTCGCGCGCGAAGCCGCCCCAGATCGCCTTGAGGCTGATGTGGGAGCCCGCGAACGCTGACGCGGGCGCGCCCAGCAGCCGCGACGTCGCGCCGGCGGCGAGCATCAACCCGATCGAGCGGCAGGGCGGCGTGTCGTGCACGTGAGCGGTCTGCCGCACCCCGCCGATCAGCCCGAACCGCTCGACCTGAGCCCCGCGCAGGCCGAACCGCATGGCCGCGTCGGTCCGCCACGCGAGGTGCAGATGGCCGGTAGGCACGATGCGTTCGGAGCCGCCGTTGCCCGGCGAGGTTCCCGCCCACAGCAGCGTGACGACGCCGGCGAGGGCTGGGTGGTGCGGCGCCCTGGATCGCATCGACGTCGGCATGGTCGCCCCATGCTGTCTCCGCGCCGGCCGCCACGAAGACCTGCGTGCGCCGGTGGCGAGCCGGGCCGCATCACTCCGCGCTCGGCCCGGGAGCCCTGAGCGTCTGACGAATGACGGGACCGGAACGGGTGCTGTCCGAACTCCGACCCCCAAGCGACACCGCCCCCGCGGGCCGGAGCCAACGGGGGCGATGCGCTAATGGCGGGGCAAGTGAGACAGTACTCTAACTTTCTGGCGACGATCTCGGCCGAGGAGTGGGGGCGGTTGGGGGCGCTTGTGGAGGCTCCGCGGCGCCGCTGACCGATCGGTGCGGGCAGCTCGATCTGACCTCACGCGGCCAGGTTCACCACCGTCTCCTTCATGCGCTCCTCGAGCCGTCGGAGCTCGTCGTCGGTCACCGGGGGAGGCTCGGCCGGGTGGAGGCCCGCACAGACCCAGGCCGAGGCGAGGTGGTGGGCGGTGTGCACGACATCGAGGTAGCGGCTCGTCTTCCGATCGCGGAGCCGATCGATCGGTCCATGGTGGGCAGCGCTGATCGAGGCGATCGTCGGCGCCAAGCCCCACTTTCGTGCCAGCGCGGCACCCAGGGCCTCGTGCATCGACGGGCTCAGCTGCCGGACCAGCGCCGCGTCGAGCTCGGCGCCCTGACGAAGCAGGCGCTCGGCCGCCCCGAGCAGCACCGCGTCGCCGACGTTGTGGAACAGCCCCGCGAGGTACGCCAGATCGGGGTCCAGCTCCGCGTCTTCGGCGGCGAGGAGCCGCGCGGCGTGAGCCGTCGCCGTCGCGTTGCGCCAGGTCGCTCGGCTCAGGTCCGCCAGCGGCCCCGAGAGGACGCCGAGGGAGCTGGCGAAGGCCTCGTGGGCGATGCACAGGGCCGTCCGGTTGCCCAGCACCAGGCAGGCCTCGCGCACCGTCTCTGGCGAGCGCGAGCTCCCGAAGGCCGGGGACCTGGCCACTCGGAGCAACGAGCTGACGACGCCCGGGTCGTTCTCCAGGGCCCCACAGACCTCGTCGACGCCGCACTCGGGTCGCGCCATCAGCGCCTGCACTTCCGCCAGGTGGGGCGACATGGGCGGAATCGTGTCCTCGGCCTCCGCGACGCGCCGAAGCAGCGCTTCCATGGTCTCCGGGGGCTCCGGAGTCGCTGCTTCGGCCGGGGCTTCCGACCCGGAGGGCAAGGCCGGGCCATCGACCGGGTCTTGAGGGATGGAAGGGACCTCCTGTTTCGCGTCGGCGAGGGCCGTCATGCGGACCAGGCACGCGTCGAGCTCCTTCCGGCCGAACGGCTTCTGCAGGAAGTCCGACATGCCGGCGTGCAGGAGCAGCACGAGGTCCTCGCGATCCGCCGTCCCCGAGCAGACGACGATGGGAAGCCTCGGGCGGAGCTGGCGCAGGACCCGGACGAGCTTGTCTCCCCGTGCACCAGGCATCTGCAGGTCGACGAAGAGGATGTCCGGAAGGCCGCTGCGCAGCGCCTCCACGCCCTTCGCGCAGGAGTCGGCCATCGTCACCTGGATCTGGTGTTCGGTGAGGAGCCGTCCCAGGGCGCGTCGGAATCGCGGGTCGTCATCGACGACCATGGCTGAACGCAGGGGCATGGCGTGCTCCATCGGCTCGATCAGCAGCGACTTGAGCCCCCCGGAATGGGACCGGTTCGACCCACCCCCGCTCCAGAGTGGGACGTCCCGGGTCCGGATCCGATTCCGGTCGCGGGTTTGTCGATGTGGCAGAGTAGGAGGTTCTCTCGTCGTTGAAGTTCAAGCGGAAGTTGCCGAAAAGACTGTTGGCATGCGCATTGCTAGTCGACTGGGTCAGGAAGGGAGGGCCCCATGGTGACTGGAGACAAGGCTACGCAACAGGTCCGGTGCCCCGGGGCGCTGGGGGATCGCGGCAAGGACGCTGCCCGCGAGCCGGGCTTCATCCTGGTCGTGGACGACGACGCCCTGAACCGCCTCGTCGCGGAGGGGCTGCTGCGGGCGGAGGGCTTCGAGGTGAAGCTCGCGTCCTCGGGGCCCGAGGCTCTCGAGCGCCTCGCGGAGGGCGACATCGACCTGATCCTGCTGGACGTGATGATGCCGGAGATGGACGGATTCGAGACGCTGGCGGCGCTTCGAAGCACTCCACAGGGCTCTGATGTGCCGGTCGTCTTCCTCACCGCCCTGAGCGACCTGGAGACCCACGGCCGGGCCATCGCGTCGAGCGCCGACGACTTCCTGAACAAGCCCATCAACCCGACCGCGCTGAAGATGCGGGTCCGTTCGTTGCTGCGGCTTCGTCGTGCACGCCAGGATCTGAAGCGAGCGGAGCGAACCCTGCGCGGGCAGAGGGACCGGCTCGCGCTGGAGGCGAGGTGGCGGAGGCACCTGCGTCGCCTCGTGGTGTATGATCTCCGCAACCCCCTGGGCACGCTGCTCCTGACGGCGGACTACTTCGCTGGACAGGAAGGGCTGCCCGCCGCGTCGCGGCAGTCCATGGACGATGTGGTCGAGACCGTGCAACGAATGCGCAGGCTGATCACCGACTTCTCCGACGTGGATGGCAGCCTGCACGATGGCTTGCGCGTGAGCCTTCGGGCCACGACGCTTTCGGCGATGCTCAACGACGCGCGGCGGGCCGCTGCGGAGGAGCCCCACCCCTCTGATGCGACCCTGCGCTGGGACGTGGCGCCGGACCTCCCCACCCTGGACCTCGACCCGGTCCTGCTTCAGCGCGCCGTCCTCGCCCTCATCCGGCACGCCCGCGACAACGCACCGCCTGACTCCGAGATCCGGCTGCGAGCCCACGTCGAGGACCGCGCAGTGAAGATCGAGGTCTCCGACCAGGGGTCTGCCGTCGACCCGGCCCAGGTCACCGCCCTCTTCGAGCCATGGAACACGGAGACCTCAGGCGAGCCCGGCCAGCGGCGGCGAGCCGACCTCGCGCTGCCCCTCGCGCGGCTGGTCGCCGAAGCACACGGGGGGGCGGCCTACATCCGAGCCGGTGAGCAGGGGGCTACTGTTGTGGGGCTCGAGCTTCCTTCCACTCACGACATGACGAGTCGCCCATGACCCGCTCGACACGAAACACAGCGTCCCCCCTCGGGATCGAGAACGGACCCGTCACTTCAGCCGCGGGAGAGGTCGAGCTGCCTGACCTGCCGGGCTTCGACACGGCGGAAGGCCTCGCCCGAGTGGGTGGGAACCGGTCCCTCTACCTCCGCTTGCTGAGGAAGCTGCGGGACGAGTACATGGGGGCAGCGGACGACGTGGACTCGGCCCTCGCCGCGGGCGATTGGGAGCGTGCGCTGCACGTGGTCCACACCCTCCAGGGCGTCGCGGGGAACCTCGGCGCCTCGGAGCTGCACCGCCGGGCCGCGGACCTCCAGGCGGTGCTGAAGGGCGACGATGATGGAGAGCTGGGGGCCGCCAACCAGGCCTTCCACGACGCGCTGGACGCGGCGGCCGAAGCCCTGGCCCGACTGCGGAGCCCGCAAACCGGCGCCTCCGCCGTCGTCGACCATCCCGAGGGGGGCCTGCCCGATGCCCTGCTCTCGCTCCTCGCCCGGCTGGACGGGGAGCTCGCCATGGCGAGGGTGAGCGGCTGTCGGTCCGTGGTCGAAGAGCTGCGCACGCTGCCGTGGCCGGAAGGACTCCGGGCGGACCTCGGCGATCTCGCGCAGCTCGTGGCTCGCTACCGCTTCGAGGAGGCTCAGGGCCTCGTCGCCCGGATGAGCCAGGCCATCGGCGCGGGCCCGGCCGGCGACCCGTGATCGGCCGGTCACCGCATCCTGCGGCCCTCAAGTGGTTCGAGCGACTGCCGATACGGATCCGCCCGCCCCTGCCTTTGGAGCTGCCTTGACCAGATCCGCCGAACTGCTGCTCGTGCACGCGAAGGACGCGCGAGGGCTGGCGCTCGCCGAGCTGCTCGGCCGCCGCTTCGAGGTGTGGATGGCCCCCAGCAAGGCCGAGGCCTTGGAGCTGATGGGCGGCGAGGACTTCACGGTGATCATCGTCGGCACGCAGCTGCCCGACTCGGCCGCGCCCGCCCTGCTGGAAGACCTCCTGGGCTTCTCGCCTCAGTCCATCGGGGTGATCGCAGCGAGACCCCACGAGGGTGCAATCGTTGCGGATGCCGTGAACCGGCAGGTGGCGGATCGTGTCCTGGTCGAGCCTTGGGACGCCGCGACGATCCTGAAGCAGCTCGACGCGGCCGTGGCCGAGGGCCCCCGCGATCGGGCGGAGTTCAGCATCGTGCGGCGCACCCGGGACCTGGTCTCGGAGGCGACCTTTCGTCTCTCCGAGATCGTCGAAGGGGTCGGGGAGATCATCCACTCCGGCCGATTCGGAGACGGTCGTTCCCTGACCGACAGCCCACACACGTTCGTCAGCCCACAAGTGGAGGAGATCCTCGGGCTTCGGCCTGACGAACTGCTCCTCGAGCCCGGCCGTTGGCTGGCCGCCGTGCATCCCGACGACCTCGAGGGCGTGAAGGCGGCCTGGGTGCAGCTCGCCACGGGCGTGGCGATCGCCGCCGTATACCGCTTCTGGAACGCCCGGACGGGCGAGTACCGATGGCTGGAGGACCGGGTGGCCCCCCGGCGCGCTCCCGACGGCGGAGTAGTCGGCTACTTCGGGGTGGCCCGCGACATCACCGAGCAACACCTCGCCCAGGAGGAACTGTGGCGCAGCCACGAGGACCTCGAGGACCTCGAGGAGCTCGTTCGGGAGCGCACCGCGGAGCTGGAGGCTCGGAACGAGGCGCTCAACGTCGAGGCGGCCGGGCGCAGACAGGTCGAGCAGGCGCTGCGCGAGGAGGTGGCGATGGGTGCGGTCATCGCCCGACTGTGGCAGCAGCTGGCCGACGCGGCCTCCCCCGCACGACTCGATGACGTCCTCGCGGAGCTCGGGCGGACGAGCAAGGCCACCCAGCTGAGGCTGTTCCTGATTGACTCCGGCGTGCGGACGTTCAGCTGCGTGGCGGAGTGGGCCCGGCGCCCAGAAGGGCGGCGCAGCGCGGAACTCCAGGGGATTCCCCTCGGGACGGTGACGGGCAGTCTGGCGGCGCTGGAGCGGGGTGAGGTCGTCCGGCTGGACACCGCTTCGGGGGACTGCGCGCAGTTCACCGATCGCTTCGGGTTGCACAACGCCCACTGGCTGCCCCTGCACCTCAACGGCGAGCTCGGAGGGTTCCTCTGCGCGAGCGGTGTGTCAGCGGACCGGCTGGTCGACGACCCGGAGAACACGGCGCTGTTCATCGCGACGCAGATCGTCGGGTCCGCGATCGCTCGCGAGCGCGCCGCGAACGCGCTGGAGGAGCGCGAGACCTTCCTCGCGGCCATCGTCGACAACCTGCCGATGATCCTGATCGTCAAGGACGCCGAAGAGCTGCGGGTCGCGCGGGTCAATCGGTTCGCAGAGCGGCAGTTCGGGGTTCCGACGGTAGCCCTGCTCGGCGCGCGCGCTTCAGACCACCTCCCACCCCCGATCGCCCAGCGCATGGACGCGGCGGATCGCGACGTGCTGAAAGGGGGGCGGCCCGTCGACCTGCCCGGAGACTCCTTCGACGCCCCCGGCGGACGGCGCTACTTCCACACCTGGAAGATCCCCATCCAGGGCCCGGACGGGCACCCCCGGTACCTGCTGACGCTGTCCGCGGACATCACCGCGCAGAAGCACGCCGCCGAGGAGCTGAGGCAGGCCAAGGAGCTCGCGGAGCAGGCCAAGGAGCTCGCGGAGCAGGCCAACCATGCCAAGAGCGCGTTCCTGGCCACGATGAGCCATGAGATCCGGACTCCGCTGAACGCGATCGTCGGGATGTCCCACCTGCTGGCGCGCACCCCCCTCACGGCGGTCCAGCTGGACTACGTCGGGGCCGTGGGGACGGCGTCCAAGCGGTTGCTGACCCTGGTGGACGACGTCCTGGACTTCTCGAAGCTCGAGGCGGGCCGGCTCCGGTTCGAGGAGCTGCCGTTCGCCCTCGACGACGTGCTCGACGAGCTGGTGGTGCTCGCCGGACCCGACGCGGCCGCGAAGGGTGTGGAGTTCCTCCTGACGCGCCACCCGGACGTGCCCGACCCCCTGATCGGGGACCCGCTGCGGATCGGCCAGGTGCTCCTCAATCTCGTGAGCAACGCCGTGAAGTTCACTGCGCAGGGACACGTTCACGTCGATGTGCGCATCGACGGGGCCACGTCGAGGAGACCCGTCCTGCGTTTCAGGGTGATCGACACGGGAATCGGGATGAGCCCGGAGCAGCAGGCGCGCCTGTTCCAGCCTTTCGTCCAGGCCGACGGCTCGACCACGCGTCGCTACGGCGGGACCGGGCTCGGGCTGGTCATCTCCCGCCGGCTGGTGGAGGGCATGGGCGGCTCGCTTCGCTTCGAGAGTGAGGAGGGGAGCGGGAGCACCTTCACCGCGCTGGTCCCGGTGGGGCACCGGGAGCAGGAACGGCGACAGAACCCCTCCGGACCGCCGCGGCTGGCCGGCAAGGTCGCGCTGGTCGTGGGGGGGGCGGATCCGTGGCGCCAGTCCCTGATCGAGCCGTTGGACGCGGCGGGCGTCCGGGCTCGGGGAGTGGCGGATGTGGTCGGAGCGATCGCGTGCGCCAGGCGCCTGGCGGACGAAGGCAGCCCGGTGGACATCCTGCTGCTGCACTGGGGGAGGGAGCAGGGTGAGTCCGTCAAGGAGCTGGCCCTCTTCGGGGCAGAGCCGAGCTTGCGGGGGGCTTCGGTGATCGCCCTCGTGTCGGCGGATCAGCTGAGCCTGGCCACGGCCGCGCTGGCGGACATGGCTGGGTCGGTGGTCACCGCCCGTCCGCCCACCCCGACCCGTCTGTTCGGCGCCGTGCTCGGCGCCCTGGGGCTGGAGCGAAGGGCCCCGCCTCGGCCGGTCGCGGAGGTCGTCGTCGGCGCGGACTCGCTGAGGGGGGGCCGGGTGCTGGTCGTGGACGATGTCGAGATCAATCGCCAGATCGTGGTCGAGCTCCTCGCCCAGGTCGGTGTCGAGGCCGACGAAGCGGCGAGCGGCCTCGAGGCGCTGGACTGCCTGCGCACCGACGGGCCCCGGTACGCAGCGGTCCTCATGGACTTGCGGATGCCCGGCCTGGATGGCTACGAGGCGGCCCGTCGGATCCGGCAGGATCTCGGGGCCAAGCTTCCGATCGTCGCGCTGACCGCGGACTTCGGTCAGGCCATCCGCGATCGTGTGCGGGCTGCGGGGATGGACGCCACCCTGACCAAGCCGTTCGAGCCCGCGGCCCTGGTGAGGATCCTGGCGAAGCACGTCCGCATGAGCGGCTCCTACAGACGGCCGGGGCACGGCCCCGAGGGCCAGATCGACGGGCCGGGAGCGGGCGAGCACGGACGCTCCTCGGGAGCCCCCCCGAACGCGTCGGGGCAGTCGCTGCCCGAACTCATCGACAGACTCGACGGGCTGCTCGCCTCCCACGACATGGAAGCGCGGCGCCTGGCGCGCGAGATCGCCCAGTTCGTCGCCGGCGGCTCGGACGCCGACGCCCTCCGGCCCACGCTCGATCGGATCCGCCGGTACGACTTCGAGGGCGCTCGGACGCTCCTGTCGGCGGCGGCGCCCGGATTGTCCGCCACCCCGAGTCCGGCGCCACCCTAGTCGAGCCCCCGACAACACGGAGAGACCCCCTGATGAGCCCGCGAGCCCCACGAATCCTGATCGTCGACGACACCCCGGAGAACCTGGATGTCCTGGGGGAGCTCCTGGCGAACACCGGCCAGATCTTCGTCGCGCTCGACGGCTACCGGGCGCTGGAGCTCGCCAGCGCTTCGCCCCCCGACCTCATCCTGCTGGACGTCATGATGCCGGGCATGGATGGCTACGAGGTCTGTCGCCGGCTTCACGCCGACGCCGCGACGGCGAAGATCCCCGTGGTCTTCGTCACGACGCAGGGCGCCGCGAACGAGGAGATGCGGGGCTTCAAGGTGGGGGCCGTCGACTACATCCACAAGCCTTTCAACCCCGCCCTGGTCCGCAGGCGGGTCGAGACCCAGCTCCAGCTGAAGGCCGCGCGGGACGCGGTGGAGAACCAGAACGTGCTGCTCGAGGGTCTGGTGGACGAGCGGACGGCGGAGCTGCGGGCGGCGCTCGACACCATCCGGGCGAACTCGCTCGAGACCATCGTCCGACTCTCCCGGGCCGCGGAGTTCAAGGACGACGACACGGGGACGCACGTCCTGCGAATGAGCCGCTACTCCGCCCTGATCGGCAGGGAGCTGGGCATGTCCCCGGCCGAGGCCGACGACCTGCTGCATGCCGCGCCCATGCACGACATCGGCAAGATCGGCATCCCCGACCGGATCCTGCTGAAGCCGGGCAAGCTGGACGCGGACGAGTGGGTGGTCATGTGCCGCCACGCCGAGATGGGGGCCGAGATCCTGTCCGGCTCCGACTCGGCGGTCATCCAACTGGGCGAGCAGATCGCCAGCAGCCACCACGAGAAGTGGGACGGGAGCGGGTACCCATCCGGGCTGCGGGGCGAGGAGATCCCCCTGGCGGGCCGGATCGTGGCGGTCGCCGATGTCTTCGACGCGCTGACGTCGCGGCGGCCCTACAAGGAGCCCTTCACCGTCGAGCGGTCGCTGTCGATCCTGCGCGAAGGGCGAGGCACGCACTTCGATCCCACGGTGCTGGATGCCTTCTTCGGAGCCTTGGACGAGATCCTCCTCATCAAGGAGAACCACCAGGAGGAGGGCGAGAGCTGGCTGCGGAGCGTGGCCGGAGCGTCGGCGCCGAGCTGATCCAGCCGCGGCGCGCAGGCGGAGGCCCCACCTCGAAACCGATCGACGAGCAGAGGACAGGATATGTACGGACTTGTGAACCAGGCAATCTCGGACATGGTGACGGAAGCCCACGGCAAGCCTGTGTGGGACCGGATCCGCGAACTGGCCGGAGCCCCCGCGCTGCCGTTCGAGGCGATGGAGTCCTACCCCGACGAACTCACCTACGGGCTCGTGGGCGCAGCGAGCACGGTTCTGGAGACGCCCGCTGAGGACCTCCTCGTCGCCTTCGGTCACTTCTGGGTCCTGCAGACGGCGACGCGGCACTACGGTCACCTACTGGATCTCGGTGGCTCGACCCTGTTCGAGTTCTTGCGAAACCTCGACGAGCTCCACTCCCGGGTGGCTCTCACATTCGAACGCCTCCGCCCACCGTCGTTCGAGGTGGAGCAACTGGAGGACGGTGCCTTGAGTGTTCATTACCGGTCCCATCGACCTGGTCTGGCCCCCTTCGTGCGTGGGCTGCTGCTCGGCCTCGCCGAGCGCTTCGATACTGTGGTCGACGTGGAGCATCTTGAGTCCCAGCCGGGGGCTGGTGCGCACGAGGTCTTCCTGGTGCGCTCGCGGAGCAGCTAGATCTTGGAGGCCTCGACACAGCAGCTCCTGGACGCCTGCTTCCCGTTCCACTTCGGGCTGGACGTCGAGGGCACGATCGTGGCTCCCGGGGCCCGGCTGACGCGCCTCCTGCCGGGCCTGGAGGGCACCGGTCTGTTCGACGGGTTCGTCGTGCGCAGCCCTCGGGGCGTGTGCACCATCGCGGAGCTTCGCCGCATCTGCACCGGGGTCGTGGTGCTCGACGCCCGCCCGAGCGACCTGACGCTGCGGGGCCAGTTCGTCCGGTTGGGAACGGAAGGCGCCGAGGTGTTCGTAGGTGCCCCCTGGCTCGCGGTCCCTGATGACGTCCGCCGGTTCGGCCTCAGCCTGGCCGACTTCGCGCCCCACGATCCGATCGTCGAATACCTCTCGCTGCTCCGACACGCCCAGGACCAGGCCCGCCGAGGGCAGCTGCTCGCGGACGAGCTCACGGCCAGCGAGGCTCGGGTTCGGGAGCTGTTGGCCCGAACCGAAGAAGCGAACCAGGACCTGGAAGCGCGCGTTGCGGTCCGCACGGAGCAGCTGCAGGCGGCGACGGCGCGCGCGGAGGCGGCGAACCAGGCCAAGACCCTGTTTCTGGCCAACATGTCCCACGAGATCCGGACCCCCATGAACGCGGTGCTCGGGTTCGCGGGGCTGCTGGGGCGGGACGAGGCGTTGAACGCCCGACACAAGGACTGGGCGCGCGGGATCAGCCGAGCGGGAGGGCATCTGCTCGACTTGCTCGATGGCATCCTCGAGCTGTCCAGGATCGAGGCGGGCACGGCGGAGGTCGAGCACGCGGTCTTCGACTTGCCCCAACTCCTGGAGGACCTGGGGGACATGCTCAGGCCAGCGGCGCACGAAAAGGGCCTGGAGCTGGGCGTGGTCTGCACCGGAGCGGTGCCGCGGTTCGCGCGCAGCGATGCCCGGAGGCTCCGCCAGATCCTCGTCAACCTCGTCGGGAACGCGCTCAAGTTCACCGAGGCGGGCGAGATCACGGTCCTCGCCCGTTGCCCCGAAGGGGCCTCGGAAGGCTGTTCGTTGATCATCGAGGTGATCGACACGGGCGTAGGGATCCAGGACGACGAGGCCGGCCTCCTGTTCGAGAACTTCAGCCAGGCGGGCGCAGGGGTTCGTGCGAAGTCGGGGACCGGCCTCGGGCTCAGCCTGAGCCGACGGCTCGCGCGTGAACTCGGTGGGGATCTCGTGCTCGCCGGCTCGGACGAGCGAGGCTCGACGTTTCGCCTGACGCTGGAGGTCCAGCCCGCCGAGCAGGCCGAGCCGTCCCCTGCGATCTGCGAGCAGGTCGAACCCGGCAGCGGGATTCTCGAGTCGAGCCCGCTCCGGGTCCTTGTCGTGGACGACAGCGAGGTGAATCGCATCGTGCTCCTGTCGTATCTGGAGGACCACAGGTTCGAAACGGGCGCGGCAGAGAACGGCGCTGGGGCCGTCGCGGCAGCGGAGGAGGGCGGATGGGACGTGATCCTGATGGACGTGCGGATGCCAGGCATGGACGGCCTGGAGGCGACGCGCCGGATCCGGGCCCTGCCGGACGATCGCTCGAAGGTCCCGATCGTGGCCGTGACGGCGAGCGCCTTCGAGGAGGATCGGCAGCGAGCGCAGTCGGCTGGAGTCCAGCACTTCCTGACCAAGCCGGTCGACTTCGGGGTTCTCCACGCTGTCCTCGCGCAGTTCAGTGCGTCCCGGAGCACGGGATGAGCCGAAGGAGCGAGCGATGAGCACGAAGACCGCCCGGAGCGCGACGGTCAGCCTGGAGCTGAGAGAGGACGGGATCCTCAGGATCGAGGTCCTGCCCGTCCAGGGGCACACGACTGACGTCGCCCGCGAGAACGTCGAGATGGCGAGGCGGCTGCTGGAAGGTCGTCGGGCGCCCGCGCTGGTGGACCTGCGGAACGCCATCAAGCTCGACCGTCCAGCGCGCGGCGTCTACGGGAACGAGGCGGACTTCGCGCTCGCCCAGGCCATCCTCATCGACTCGCCCTTCAGCCGGATCCTGGCGAACCTGTTCATCCGGCTGTCCGGCATCCCCCAACCGGCCCGCGTGTTCACGTCCGAGGAGGACGCCGTGGGCTGGCTGGCGGAGTTCCTCCCGTGAGCTGGGGGCAAGGGCGGCTCGATGCGCTGCTCGGGGTGCTCGAGGACCTCGCGGCGGGCGAGTTCGAGGCGCGGGCTCCCCTGTCCGACGCGCGGGACGACCTGGACGCCATCGCGCTCGGGGTCAACGCGCTGGCCGAGGAGGTGCAGGTCGCCCGCGGCGAGGCTGAGCGCCATCGCCTCCGGCTGCAGCGCATCCTCGATATGAGCCCCTCCACGATCTACGCCTGTGAAGCGACCGAGCCGTTCGGGGCCACCTTCATCTCCCAGGCCGTGGTCGGCCAGTTCGGCTTCGACCCCGGGGCCTTCCTCGCCGATCCCGGGTTCTGGGCCAGCCGCATCCACCCCGAGGATGCGCCGCGCATCTTCGAGGGGCTGGGCGAGCTGTTCGAGCACGGGGACCACGCCCACGAGTACCGGTGGCAGAGGGCCGACGGGACCTGGGCCTGGGTGCACGACCAGCTCGCGCTCGTGTACGGCGACGACGGCCAGCCGTTGGAGATCGTCGGCACCTGGATCGACATCACGGAGCGCAAGCGGGGGGAGCGGGAGCTCGCCGCCAGCGAGGAGCGCCTGCAAGCGACGTTCGCCGCCCTGCCGGATGTGGTGCTCCGGCTGCACATCGACGGGACCATCCTCGACTTTCACGCCAACCGTCAGAGCCTGGCGGTCATGCCGTCGGAGGGGATCGTGGGCGCCGCGCTCGGCGATGTGCTCCCCCTTGCTGTGGCGGACATCGTGCAGCGGGGGATCCGCGCGGCGGCGGCCGACCCTGGCCGACTGCAGAACATCGAGTTCGAGCTCAGACTCGACCGGCCCCGGACCTTCGAGGGCCGGCTGATCGCCGCGGGCGACTCCGAGGTCGTCGCGATCGTCCGCGACGTCACCGACTGGAGGGCCCAGGAGGCCTCCCTGAAGCTCGCCCGAGAGCAGGCGGAGGCCGCGGACCGCGCCAAGAGCGAGTTCCTGGCGAACATGAGCCACGAGGTGAGGACGCCCATGAACGGGGTCCTGGGCATGCTGCACCTCACCCTGCAGACCGGTCTGACCGAAAAGCAGCGGGACTACCTCGAGAAGACGGACAAGGCAGCGAGGTCGCTGCTCCGGATCCTCGACGACATCCTCGACTTCTCGAAGATCCAGGCGGGCAAGCTGAGCGTCGAGCAGATCCCGTTCACCCTGGACGAGGTGCTGGCCGACCTCTCGAGCTTGGCTCGGACCGCGGACTCCAGGATCGACGTGCGGATGACCGTCGCGCCCGGGGTGCCGAGGAGGCTGCTCGGGGATCCCCTGCGCCTGGGCCAGATCCTGACCAACCTGATGTCGAACGCGATCAAGTTCACGCACGAGGGATCCGTCGTCCTTTCCGTCGATGTACAGGAGCGCAGGGGCGCCGAGGCGATCCTCCTGTTCTCCGTCCGGGACACGGGGATCGGGATGACGGTCGAGCAACGCCGAGGCTCGTTCCAGGCGTTCGCGCAAGCTGACGCATCGACGACCCGTCACTTCGGAGGGACCGGGCTCGGGCTGGTGATCAGCCGGAAGCTCGCCGCGCTGCTCGGCGGGACCCTGGAGGTCGAGAGCGAGTTGGGGGTCGGCAGCACGTTCTCCTTCACCGCGGTCTTCCAGACCTCCGAGGAGAGGGAGACGGATCCGCCGGCGTGGGATCGGGGATCGGAGCGCTCCTCGGCGCGCGGAGCGGTGTTCGAGGAGGCTCAGCGGAAGCTGGCCGGCGTTCGCGTTCTGCTGGCGGAGGACAACGAACTCAACCAGCAGGTCGCGCGAGCTCTCCTGGAGCGCTGGGGGCTGGTCGTGGAGGTCGCGTGGACCGGTGTCGAGGCGGTCTCGAAGGCCCAGACCGGTGATTACGACGTGGTCCTGATGGACATCCAGATGCCGCAGATGGATGGCCTCGAGGCCGCGCGGCGGATCCGAGCGCTCGCTGCCACGCGACCGGAGCTGAAGGAGCTCCCCATCCTGGCGATGACCGCCCACGCGATGCCGTCGGAGCGGGAGTTGAGCCTGGCTGCGGGCATGAACGGTCACCTGACCAAGCCGATCGATCCGACGGCCCTGATCGACTCCCTGGTGCGCTGGGCCGCCCCCTCCGAGAGGAACATGGATGAGCGGGCGCAGCCGGACGCCCCCGCGGGTGCTGTCCCGGACCAGCTCGACCTGCCGGGCTTCGACGTCGCCGGCAGCCTGCGCCGGCTCGGAGGAAACCGGGCCCTCTACCTGCGGCTGCTCGGCATGTTCCGCGACGACTACGCCGAGATCGCGGACCGGGTCGAGGCGGCGGCCGCTGCGGGCGACCTGGAGGCGGTGCGGGAGATGGCACATACGGTCCGCGGGGTCGCCGGGAATTTCGGCGCCGCGGAGCTCGAGGCAGGAGCGGCTGACCTCGAGCGGGCGTCGATGTCCGAGGCCCCCGAGCCGTTGGGAGACGCGGTGAGAGCGTTTCGTCGTGCGTTCGACGAGGCGTTTCGCGGACTGGCGGGGCTCCCACCTGCGGAGGCGAGCGGGGCTTCGGCGGTCGGTCGGTCGGAGCCCGCCTCACGGTGACGCTGCTGCTCCGCCGAGCGAGGCCAGCGTCACCGCTCCGGTCGCGGCGCGGCCGCGGTGGGGTTCACCACCTGCTCGAGCCGGGACAGGGACACCGGCTTGGAGACGAAATCGTCCATGCCAGCATCGAGGCAGGCACTGCGATCCCCCGAGCTGGCTCCGGCCGTCATGGCAATGATCCGAACGCGCTCGCCGTCGCCCTCGCGATCCCGGATGCGGCGGGTGGCCTCGAAGCCGTCCATCGTTGGCATGTGGCAGTCCATCAGCACCAGATCCCACCGCTCCCCCTGGACCGCCTGGACCGCCTGGGCTCCATCGGAGGCGACTCCGACGGAGCAGCCGAGCTGCTCGAGGAGAGACGAAGCCACGATCTGGTTGATCTGGTTGTCCTCGACCACCAGAACCCGGATGCGGGGCTGGGGCGCGGAGGGCTCGAGCGCACGGGGCGTCTCGGCCGGCGTGTCGAGAGGAGGGTTGCCGAGGGCCAGATCGAGTTCGAACCAGAACACACTGCCGCCTTCGGGACGTCCCTGGGCGCCGATGGTGCCGCCGGCCAGCTCCACCAGGCCCCGGCTGATGGCCAGGCCGAGGCCCCTGCCTCCGTAGCGCCGGGTGGTCGACGCATCCGCCTGTGTGAAGGGCCGGAAGAGGTCCGCGACCTGGTCGTCGCGGATGCCGATGCCGGTGTCCGCGATCTCGAACCGGACGCGATCTGGCCCGGCCGGCGCCACGCTGACCCTCACCCAGCCTTCCTCGGTGAACTTCGCCGCGTTGCCCAGGAGGTTGAGCAGCACCTGGCGCAAGCGCCCCGGATCGCCCCGGACCCATCGAGGAAGGTCCGGCACGAGCTCCGCGGTCAGCTCGAGGCCCTTCTCCCCTGCTCGGGGTCGCAGCAGGTCCACCACATCCATGACGACTTGCGGAAGGGAGAAGTCGACCTCCTCCAGGACGACCTGGTCGGACTCGATTCGTGAGATGTCCAGGATCTCATTGCGGATCGACAGGAGGACTTCGCCCGAGCGATGGACCGTCTCGATCCGCTCTCGCTGCAGCTGGGTCAGCTCGTCGGTCAGCACGAGGCTCGTCATCCCCAAGACCCCGTTCATCGGCGTACGGATCTCGTGGCTCATGTTGGCGAGGAACCGGCTCTTCGCTTCGGAGGCGGCCTCGGCCCGCTCCAGGGCCGCCGCGAGCTGCGCCAGGCTCTCTCGAAGCTCGGAGTCCCGGACCTCCCGCTGCTCTTCGTAGGTCGACACCTTGAAGCCGGCGACTGCGACCACGAAGAGCGCCGAGAGGGCCGAAGTCAGAAGCAGACCTGCCGATGGGGGAGGTGGCGGGGTCCACCCCCACAGCCCTGCGAGCAGCAGCAGGAGGAGCTGAACGATGGCTGCGGCGGTCCAGAACCGCCCCGCTCGCCATCCGTAGAGCTGTGCGGCCGCCACCGGCAGGGTCAGAACGAACCACGCGGCTGGGGAGGCGAGGCCGCCGGTGAGGCCGGCGCACGCAAACAGACCCAACCAGGTCGAGCCCAGCTGCAGCCAACCGACGAGCCGCTCGTTCCCCGGATGGCGGGACAGAACGACGGCGGCGCCACAGACGACGGTCAGGAGTGCGCAGACGGCCACGATCAGGACGTTCCGAAAGGCGAGGCCGACGGCAAGGAAGGTCGCCGAGACCACCACCCCGGTGACTGACGACGTGAGGATGCGCTTGTGACGCGAGCGCAGGTCCGTTTGTTCCACGTGCTCGGAACTGGGGTTGCCGTGGTTCATCCGTCGCTCATGGGGGTAGCTGCCGGTGCTTGTCTGTCGAGGCCCGTCCACCGGCACCGCTCGAGGCGCGCAGAGCGACCATCCCCTCCGGTATCGGCAGTGCAATCGGGAGCCTTAGCCCGGAAGCACCCTTCAGCCGGGGCGGCGGAGAGCAGGGCGCCGGAGCCGCGGCTACTGCTCCACCTCGTCTGGGACCCGGGCCTCGTACCCATCGGGGAACCAGCACTCGAAACGAGCTCCGGGCGGAGGGGCCTCCGCGAGCGTCAACTCAGCTCCGAACCCGCTCTGGAGCAGGTTCCGGCACAACCACAGCCCCAGCCCCAGCCCCCGGTCGCCGCCCTTCGTGCTGAATCCCTGCTCGAAGATCTGCTCTCGCAACGCCTCGGGAACGCCGGGACCCCATCGAAGGGACATGAACCTCATCGGAGAGACCATGCCGAACTTCAGTTCGGCTCGCAAAGGCCCAGTGGCGGGCCTTCCTTCGCAAGCCGGCGGGGAGCCGGGCAGGGACCTTGCTGCAGTGGTGGAGGGGTTGCGCCGCTGGTTGTGGCCGGTGCTCCGGGCTGCCGGGCCGTCCTGACGCACCGGGCACCCAAGAAGCGGGAGTTCTCCAGAGATTCCGCACGCCTGGGGAGTTCGATTCCCCCTCGGGTCCGACCCGGATTGGCGGGAACTCGCCCGAGCCAGAACGCGCAAGCCCCCGGAATCTCTGGATTCCGGGGGCTTGCGATAATGGCGGAGAAGGAGGGATTCGAACCCTCGGTGAGTTTCCCCACACATGATTTCCAATCATGCACCTTCGGCCTCTCGGTCACCTCTCCATCAACTACTCCGCTTGCGTGCCCGCAGGTCCTTGAAGAAGGCCTGGAGCTGCTCGCGGCAGCGTTCCTCGAGCACCCCGGCGACCACCTCCATGCGGTGGTTCAAGCGGGGGTCCTCAGCCATGCGGTACAGCGAGACGGCGGCGCCGGCTTTGATGTCCGACGCGCCGAACACGACGCGGGCAACCCGGCTGTTGAGCAGCGCGCCCATGCACATGGGGCAGGGCTCGAGCGTCACGTACAGCGTGCTGCCTTCGCGTCGCCACCCGTCCGAGGAAACACTGCTGCGCAGGGCTTCGAGTTCGGCGTGGGCGGTGGGGTCGCCGCGTTCTTCGCGGCGGTTCCGGCCGGTCGCGACCAGGTTGCCCTGGGCATCGACGAGCACGGCCCCGACAGGGACGTCGCCGACTTCGGCGGCGGCGTCCGCTTCCGCCAGCGCGGCGAGCATCCAGCGCTCGTGGGTGGCGGTGTCCGACATGGCTTCTTCAGTTCAAGGAACAAGCGGGCCGAAGCCCGCAGCGGCGCAGGATTTACCCAGGTGCCGCGGGCGTGTCAATCGGCGCCGAACGCCAGGGGCGGGGAGCCGTCGCCGCCCAGGAGCGTCCAGGTCGCGGCGGCTGCTTCCAGAGGCCGCACCAGCGCGACCGCTCCCGCCTCGTCGGCCTGCGCCTGCAACGTCCAACCCCCCTCGCCGGGAGTTGGTTCCCAGGCCAGCTGCGACCCGTCGAAGGCCCGGGCAAACAGCCAGACCGGCTCCCCTGCCACCGGCTTGGCCGGGTGCACCCCGAACCGGCACCGACAACCCCGCCACGACTGCTCGCGCGTCTCCCCCCGCGTCGCGAGCGTCTCCAGCGCGTCGCGGACGACGGCGGGTCGCTCGTCGGCGAGGAGGCTGCGCAGCAAGCGGCGCGCCGCGGCGGGCGACCCGGTTCCCCGCTCGGACAGCCTCCGCGCAAACGACACCCGCAGGGCAGGGGCGGCATCGGCCTCCATCAGGCGGTCCACAACCCAGGCGTTGGCGCCGGAGTCGGCGTCGACGAGCATCACGAACGTGTCGAAGCCGGGCGCCCGGTCCGGCCGCTCGGCGACGCGGCCCTCTGCGACCATGCGCTCCAGCAGCTGCTCCTGCATCACCCGCGGGTCCACCGGCTCAGCGCGCTTGACGGGCGCGGACACGTTCCCCGGCGACGACGTCGGGGGAGGGGGCCGCAGCAGCGCGATCGCAGCGCCGATGGCCATGGCCGCGGTGCAGGCGAACAGAAAGGTCCGGGGGCTTCGCGGCCCTTCGAAGGCCATCACTCCTCCCGGAGTTCGATGGTCAGCTCGACTTCCAAGGACCCCAGCCCGGCCGGGAAGATCGGCTCCGTGAGCTTCTCCTGGAAGCACTCCAGCAGCATCCGGCTGCCCATCTCGTCGACCGTCGGCTCCTCGAACCCGCGACCCTCGCCGTTGGCGGAGATGGTCATGGGCAGCCGAAGCGTGCCGAGGATCCGCTCGCCCTTGCGACCGGCCTTGCGCCAGCACGGCTTCAGCTTCCGGGCGTAGTCGTCGATGCCGCGCAGCAACTGGCTCTCCTTGCGGGGGTCGCCGCCGAATCGTTCGAAGATGGCGATGGAGAAGCGAGGCACCACCTCTGGCGCCGCCTCGCGCTCCGCGCCGCCGTCGGACTTCTTGCCCAGCTGCAGGCCGGGGTCGTCGCGGCGGCTGCCGAAGGGGTCGCGGTCGGCCGTGGTCGTCGTGGGGGGGCGCGCTCGGGTCGGCTGACCGCGGTCCGAGTCGCGGCTGCGGTCGGCGTCGCGGGCTGAATCACTGCCCGAATCCCGACCCGAATCCCGACCCGAATCCCGGCTGCTCCCCGAGTCTCGGCCCGAATCCCGGGACCCACCGCCGCTGACCGAGCGCCCGCTGGCCACCGGCTTCACGCCGGCCAGCGCGTACATCAGCACCCGCCCATCGTCGGTGCCCACCACCAGCATCGTCCCCGACGAGCCCCAGGCACAGGACGTCATCTGCGCCGGCGCCGGCTCCCGCTGCGGGGTGCCGCGGCCGCCCCACAGGTCGTGGATCTCGATGGCGTCGGGGCTGTCCAGGGCCACGTAGCGGCCGTCGGGCGAGAGGCACGCGGTGCGGTGCCCGCTGGGCCCGTCCCACGACTCGACCACCTGGCCATCGCTCAGCGCGACCTGCAGCAGCAGCTGCCCCGACTGCGCGACCACCGCGAGGCGGTCGGGCCCCGAAAAGCTGACCGCGTCGGCCCCGCCGGGCATGGCGTACAGAACCGACAGGGGGCCCCCCGGCGGCCCGGACAGCACCCCGTCGAGGGTCGCCACCACGATCACCTTGCCGTCGGGGCTGTACGCGATGCTGCGCGCGCCTTCGCCTTCGGGCAGCGCCCGCCCGGCGCGCCCGGACTTCAGGTCGAACTCGATGAGCCCCGACGGGTCGTTCGACATCACGTCGGCCATGATCGACACGGCGACCGAGTCGAAGCCGGGGGAGTAGCCCAGGGCCGTCACCGCCGTGGACATGGGCGGCAGGGGCACGGGCTTCCCCGTCGACGCCTCCCACGCCTTGGGCCCTTCGCGAGAAGCCCGCGTCACCGCCGCGATCTCCTTGCCGTCGGGGGACACCGCCACGGATTCGACGGCGAACCGCTCCGAGTACCGGACCTGCCGCTCCAGCACCGCATCGACGTAGACGACGCGGTTGTCCGTGGTCCCCGGGTCCCGCTCGCTGCCCACCACGTAGGGGCCCTGGGCCATCAGCAGGGGAGCCAGCAGGAGCAGCAAGGGAGCAAAACGAATCAAAGGGTTCCTCCGGTCGGGGCCGACCCGCGAATGCTACCGGACCGCCAGACCCGAGCGCCGATCGCCCGCCACTCGTCCGGGGACAGCCACAGCAGATAAAAGCACCACGTCACCAGACTGAAGGGGCCCAGGTTCATGAACACGATCAGCACACCGTGCATGACCACCCCGATGCCCAGGAAGGGCCAGCGGAGGTCCCACTTCGTCCAGCCTCCCAGCCGCGTCCCCAGCCAGCCCTGGCGCGCCATGTGCCAGACGCCCGCGATCCAGAAGAGGATCTCCCACCACCGGGACAGCACCGTGGCGACCTTCAGCAGCGGCGCGAAGTAGCCCACCCACCACCAGTTCCCGCGCACGTAGGCGGTCATCAGCATCGTCCGGTACACCGCCTCGTAGCTGGTGTCCCACGCGTCGCCCTGCTTCCACAGCCCCGTCGACACGTAGAGCATCACGAGCTGGAACACCGCCAGGTGCCGCGGGAATGCGTGCACCAACCGCTCCGACGTCCAGGCCCCGGTCCGCCGTCGGCAGTCGGCGCTCAGCGTCGCGCAGCCGTCGCCCAGCACCAGCAGCCACAGCCCGTTGCTGATCAACCGGTCGTAGCCCCCGCCGATGTCGTTGGGCAGCCCCTTGACCGCCAGCAGCACCTGCAGCAGCACCAGCGCCGTGAACCGACCCCCGAACCCCACCAGCAGCGCCGCTGACGCCGCCACGGCCACCCACGTCAGCCCCACCACGCCCGCGGTGCTCGGGCCCCCCAGCAAGTCCCACAGCGGCAGCACGGTCTTGCCCACCGCCAGCCCGCCCTCGGACACCGGTTCGAACAGCGGGAGCAGCACGCCGGGCTGCAAGGCCCCCAACGCGTCCACCAGAATCACGGCCGCCAGCGCGATCCGGAAGATGGCGAACGCCGTCCCGTCCTCGCGGGCCGAACAGGCCTCCACGAAGCGCCGCCACAGGCCGATCACCGGGTCACCTTCGTTTCGCTGGCCTTGATCTGCTTCGGGTAGATGAGCCTCCGCTGCTCCAGCAGCTCAGCTGGTTCGGGGTACGCCGTCTGCCGAACCCGGACCCGCACCCGGTCGGCGTCGGGGAAGTCCTCGACCACGGCCACGCTCAGCCACGCCAGGAAGTTGGTCCACGCGGCGTCCTTCTTCTTCTTGCGCAGGTGGTTGAAGTACTCGCGCCAGCGGTAGTGGTCGAAGGCGGCGCGGTTCCACTCGTGCTTGTCGCTGCGCTCGACGTAGGCGAACTTCCACTTGCCGTCGATGCGCACCGCGACGTCCACGCGCGCCGTCTTGGCGCCGACCGCGTTGAACATGCGCCAGCCCTGGCGCACGCCGCAGCATGCTGAATAGACCTCGTGCACATCGCGCACGCGGCCCCGGAAGCGGTTGTAGCCATCGACGCCGGCGTTGACTGCCGCCGCCACCGCCGACTCGCCCGCCGCGTTGGGCGCGTTGCCCAGGGACACGATCCCCACCAGGCCCAGGTGCAGCAGCAGGAACACCGCCAGGGCGTGGTCGCGCAGCCGCACCGCCGGCGATCCCTAGGGCGCCAGCAGGAACGCGCCCAGCGCGCCCCCCGCGAGGATCAGCCAGGCCGGGTGCACCTTCGTGGCGAGCAGCACCGCCAGCGCGAGCCCCGCCATGAGCGCCGTCGGCCAGCCGCCGACGCTCTTGGGCGCGATCCCGACGACCATCGCCGCGAGGATCGCCAGCACGATGGGCCGCACGCCGCGCAGCATCCCCTCCACCCGGGGGTGCTCACGGTACTGGGCCAGCAGCCCCGCCATCACCGCCAGCAGCACCGCCGACGGCAGCACCACCCCGACGATGGACGCGATGGCGCCGGGCAGCCCCGCGGTCTCCCAGCCCACCCAGAGCGCCATCTTCGTGGAGATGGGGCCCGGCAACGAGTAGCCGGCGGCGAGGCCGTCGAGGAACTGCTCGTCGGTCATCCAGCCGTGGCGGACGACCTCTTCCTGGATGAGGGGGACCATGGCCGGACCGCCGCCGAACCCCAGGGTCCCGACGCGGGCGAAAGCGACCAACAGTTCGAGCGCAGGCCCCACGTTCCCTCCGGCGTGCCGGGGGGAAGCTTAGGGGAACGGACCGATGGAGACCTCTACGAGAGGTCCATCTCCTGGTACTGGCCCTCGGGCTTCTGGGCGATCATCTGCCACGCCGTGCTCAGCGTCCGGCGCAGCTCGTGCGCCGACTTGATGCGAGACAGGCTGCGGGCCGCGAACATGGGCCGGTAGTAGAACCGGACGTAGGCGAGCTGCGTCAGGGCCTGGACCTCGTTCTCCGACAGGTCGCAGCCGGGCCGCGGGATGTAGGAGTCGTAGGACTCATCGAGGATGTACTTCTTCCAGTAGTCCTCGCCGTACTCCTTGACGTACATGTCGTAGAGCGCGGTGCCCGGCATGGGCGTGACCTTGCTGAACTGGGCGTAGTCGCAGTCGATCTCGATGGCGTACCGGATGGTCTGCCGCACCGTGCTCGGCGTCTCGCCGGGGTTGCCCAGCATGAAGTAGCCAAACACGTCGATGCCGACTTCCTTCGTCTCCGCCACGGTCCGCTTCGCCTGCTCCAGGTCCGCCGCCTTGAGCAGCGTGCGCAGGATCTCGCGGTTGCCGGACTCCAGCCCGTAGTAGATGCGGACGCAGCCGGCGTCGGCCATGGCCGACAGCATCTCCTTGCTGACGCAGTCGACCCGGGTGCGCGCGGCCCAGACCACGTCCAGCTTGCGCCGGCTGATCTCCTTGCTGATGTCGATGACGCGCTGCTTCTGGATCGTGAACGCCGAGTCGAAGAAGTCGTACTCGCGGATCCCGAACTCCTTGAGCCCCGTCTCGATCTCGTCGACGACGTCGGTCGGGGTGCGGGGGCGGAACTTGAGCCCGCCCTGCTCGCAGAAGATGCAGCGGTACGGGCAGCCGCGGCTCGTCATCAGAACGCTGAAGTTCTTGTACTTGCTGATGAACGAGTAGTAGAGGCTGTTGTCCTGCAGGTGGCGGGACGGCTGGGCCGCGTCGCTGATGTTGGCCAGCGTCGGCGCGTGGCCGGTGTAGATGATCTCGCCGTCGAGCTTGTTGCGGTAGACCAGCCCGGGGATGCCGTCGAAGGTCTTGTTCCGCGTCACCGCGTCGATCAGGTGCGGCAGCGTCATCTCCGCTTCGCCGGTGACCCCGTAGTCCAGACACGTGTGGGTCATGGACTCCTTGGGGTACATGCCCATGTGGACACCGCCCACGATGACCGGCACGTCGACCTTCTCCTTGATGGCCTTCACCCAGGAGAGCGTCTGATAGAAGAGGTAGGTGGTGATCGTGTAGCCGACGAAGTCGGGGCCAAACTCCTGCAGCTGCGCGCAGGTCTCCTCCAGCGTCAGCGACTCGGCGTTGACGTCGATGAGCTTCACCTCGACGCCGTGCTGCTCCAGGCAGCCGGCGACGTACAGGAGCGACAGCGACGGGAAGACGCCGTAGTTCTCCTTGACCGCCTTGATGCCGGGCTCGTTCTTGATGGCGCCATAGGGCGGGTAGACCAGAGCCACCTTCACGCCACGCAGATCGAAACGCTCCATCATCATTCCCTTCGGATGCAGGCACGCCGAGTTGGCGCCTGTGTCGCAGAGCACACCTTAGCCGCTGATCCGGGCGATCCACCACAATCGAACAGGTCTCTGCGGAGCCAGCCCCAAGGGGCCGGAATCACAGGGAACTCAATCGTCGGCGTCGATCACTCGGCTTCGAACCCCGCCGCGCGGTGGCTTCCGTCGCAAAACGGCTTGTTCTTGCTCTCGCCACAGCGGCAGAGCCAGGCCTCCGTGCCGCGCCAGGCCTCGCGCCCCGCCCCCGTCACCAGGGTCAGGTTGCCCAGGACATGCAGCGGCCCGTTGGGGATGCGCTTGACCACGACGGCCCCGCCTTCAGCCTCCAGGCCCGGGCCCGAGTCGCCGATGGCGCCCCGGTCGACGAAGCGCAGAGGCTCATGGGAGTTGTCGCAGAACGGCTTGTTCTTGCTGGCACCGCAGCGGCAGAGCGCGGCCCGGAACGCGGTGCCCGGCCGGTCCTCGCCGCCGTCGATCTGCAGCTCGCCCGTCAGGTAGAGCGGCCCGTTGTTGGCGACGACCGCCCGGTTGACCGGCGCCGCGACCTCGGCGTCGCCGTCCTTGCGGGTGTAGGTCAGCGCGCCCGTCGGGCAACGCTCCACGACGTCGACGGTGGCGCCGAGCCCCACCAGGTCCGGCTGGCACCACGGCTTCCGCTTGGCCACGAACAGGTCGCCGCTGGCTCGGCCGCACTCCCCGATGTGGATGCACAGCTCGCCGTCCCAGTGGACGTCCACGTCGCTGCCGTCGTAGTCGAACTTCCGATCGCGGGCCATCGGGACTCCTGGTTCGCCCCGCTACTTCCGGGAGCGCTTGCGCTTGCCGCCGCTGGTCTTCGGCTCCTCGGGCGGATCGACCTTCCACAGGCGATCCATCGAGTCGAACGGCACGAAGACCATCTCCGCGGCGACGCGGACACGGGCCATCTGCACGTCCTGGACGTCCTCGAACGCTTCCCGCAGGGCGCGCGCCAGGTCGCCGGCGGACACCGGGAAGTCCAGGTCGTCGAACGGGAGGTCGATGCCCAGCAGCCCACTGATCGAGCGCGCCTTGGGCTCCGTCGCGGCGCCGATGTTCACGACGAAGCGGGACAGGGCGGCGAGCACGCGGAAGGAGAATCGGGCGGGCAGATCGCCCTTGCCCTGGCGCGCCCGGGCGTGGGCGTCGAAGTAGCAGGGGAGGGTGACGCGAATGGCGCCGGCGTTGGCTTCGCCATCGACCCCGGCCTGGACCGCCACGGCCACGCCGAGGCGCAGGAGCTCGTCCACGACGGGCGCGGGCTCGGTGAGGTGCGTTTCGAGCTTTTTCTTGAGCGTTGCGTGGTGGTCCTGGACCACGCCGCGGTAGCTCTCGGGCAGCAGGTCGAGCGTGTCCATGCGGTCGTCGAGCTTCTTGAACTCGGCGATCTGCTCGGCCAGCTCGGGGTTCGCCTTGAAGGCGCGGACCCGCTCCTCGGCCTCTTTGTGCCGGTCGCGGAACAGGGCGTCCCGCTCCATCAGCCGCGCCGCGTCGGCGGTCAGCACCCGCTGCATCGCGGTGGCCAGCTGGTCGTAGCGCTTGGCCGCGGACCCGATCCGCTCTTCGAGCACGCCGCGCATCTCACGCGAGTTGTTGGACAGCGCGTCCTGCACGGTGCCCAGCTGCAAGTACAGCTCTTCGAGCTGACCCTGCAGCCCCTCTTCCTTCTCGCGGAAGGTCTCGAGCTTGCCGAGCAGCTCGACGAGCTCCAGGTCCGCTGAGGACTCGATCTTGCGGAGCGCGCGCTCCAGCGCCATCGGCTTCACGGGACTGGAGTCGGCGAGCGAGTCGTCGTCCACTCCCTGGCCGGCGTCGGTGGTCGGCTCGGACGGAGCGGGGACGCCGACGGTGGTCTGCGCGTCGAGCTCGCCGGTGAGGCTCGAGTCGGGTTCCGGCGGGTCGAGGACCTCGTCGCGTTTGCCGGGATTCGTTGCAGGGCCCATGGGAACTCCCAGTTGAGGGTCACCGATTGTAGCGCGCCGAGCCGGGTCGCTGGGACTCGCCGCCTACACTGCTTCGGTGGGACGAGCTGACAAGGCGTTGGTGGCCTGGGTCGCGGCGGTGTGGCTGCTGCTGACCGCGGCGACGCTGTGGTGGTTGCCGCGCAACGATCTTCCCAACGGATTCCAGAACGAATACGCGCACCTCTACACGCTGACGGAGGTGCACTTCCGCATTCGGGATGAGGGCCTCGACGCGGCTCGGTCGTCCCTCTGGGATGGGTACTACCCCCCCGCACCCCACGGGGTGGCCTCCGCCGTCCTGCACGCGACCGGCGGCGACCGCGTGGAGGCGACGGCGAGCTCGGCGGTCTGGTTGCTCCTGTGGCTGGCGGGCACGGCGGCGCTGGGGCGGATGCTGGCGGGGCCTTCGGCCGGTGCGTTTGCGGTGGGCCTGCTCGCGGGGTGGCCGTCGGTCTTCGGGACGGTGCGTCGCTACGAGCCGAACGCGGCGCTGGCAGCCTGCGTGGCCGCTGCCGGCGCGCTGCTGGTGAGTGGCTTGGGCAACCGGCGTCATGCTGCTGCCTTCGGGATCCTCGCCGGCCTGGGGATGCTGAGCGATCGGCTGGTCTTCGCCGTCTACCTCGCTCCCCTGGCTCTGTTGGCGCTGGTTCGGCCGCGCCCCGCCGAGCGCCCCCGACTGGTCGCCGCCCTGGCGGTGGGGCTCGCCCTTTGCGGGTGGTTCTACGTCCGGTGGTTCTCCATCCACTTGCCCGAGGTGCTCACCCAATTGGGGGGGGAAATCACGCGCGCGGGTGAGCAAACAGGCGCTTTCCCCGCGTGGACGCCCGTTGGGCTCGCCTGGTACCCGCTCGCGTTTGTCGACCGGATGATGGGCCTGGGGCCTGGCGTGATCGCGCTGGGGGGGCTGATCGCCTGGGGCCTGCACGGTCGGAAGCGGGTGGAGCCGGCTCTGCGCGGCCGGTTTGAGCTGTTCCTGTTCGGCGGTCTGTTGTTGATCACGGCGGTGTCGAAGAAGCAGCCGTTCTATGCGATCCCGCTGCTCGCGCCGCTCGCGGCGGCCGTCGGCGCGGCCTGGACGGGCATGGTGCGCGGCCCCCGCATTGCCGTCGCCGTCGCGGTCGCCGGCTTGGGGCTCGCGCAGCTGCTCGCGCTGACGGCCTTCGTCTTCGTCGTCCCCCGGCCGTTGTCCGGCTTTCCCCTGTTCCCGTCGGGCCTCCTGGGCCACGAGTACACCCAGGCCGCGCCGCCCCACCGGCAGGACCTGGGCGTCGATCGCATCGCCTCGATCTGCCGCGACCAGACGGCCGAGCGGCCGTACACGATGGTCTTCAGCGACGCCCACGGCGCCTACGAGGGCCAGCTCATGCCGACCCTGCGGCTCGCCCTGGACACCCGGCTGGTCGAAGGGGTGCTCATGGCGGGGGAGGCGGTGGCAGATCAGGAGATCCACGCCGGCTGCTTCGTGTTCGTGACCGACGCCGACGAGCGCTGGCCGACGCCGGAGATGGTGACGACGCTGTTCGAGCCCTGGGGACTGGGCGACCCGTCCTCAAACCTGCTGCAGGCGTTGGCCGCGATGGAAGCTCGAAGCCGGCTGCTGGAGCGATGGGACGCCGGCACCGGTGAGGCCGTGTTCGTCTACGCGATCGCCCCGCCCTGAGCGTCGCTGCATCGCCCGGGCAAGGGGTGGCCCGCGTCCGACCGGCCCGCCGGATCCATCCTGACCGCGAGGCCGCATCGATCTGGGGGTGCCCGGTTGGTACCATGACCGGCCCTGACCCACCTTCGCCCACCCTCGGGGGCTGAATGACGTCGAAATCGCTCCCCCGCCTTGCGCTGGCGTTGGCTTCGTTGCTGGCCTTTACGGGCTGCCCGAACCCCAACAACACGCTGTCGATCGACAAATTCAGCCTGGTGTTCACCCGGGCGGCGACGACCGACTCCTTGGAGGTGAAGGGGCGAACGCAGTTCATCGCCGGCGAAGAGGTCCGAAAGCGGATCACGATCAGCAACAGCAAGAGCGACGACGTCCTGCTGCACATCTTCCTCGCCGATGGCGAGGACTCCCCGGACCCCAGCGCCTTCCGCTTCGAGGAGCTGACGCCGCCGCTGTCGTCCCTGGACCCCCCGTTCAACTACGAGGTGAAGGGCTTCAGCGAGCTGGAGCTGAACATCGGCTTCGTGGGCACGAAGGTCGGCGCGAACCTCGCCCGCCTCATCATCGAGAACGTCGACGACGGCTTCCGCCAGGAGATCATCCTGCAGGGCACCGTCGACTGCGTGTCCCTGGGCTGGGACCTGGATCGCGACGGCTTCTGCACGAACGTCGCGGACCTGGACCCCGGAGAGACCGGCGGCCTGTTGCTCGAGGACTGCGACGACAACCCCGACAACGGGCACCTGTCGTTCCCCGGCAACGCCGAAGTCTGCGAAGACGGCGCCCAGATCGACAACGACTGCGACGGCGAGACGCTGGTCCTGGTCGACGAGGACGAAGACGGCGTCTGCGACCTCGCGGCGTCCTGCGGTGAGCCCGCCGAGCTGGTGGCGGCCTGCGGCCACGAAGACGGCGACTGCAACGACGACAACCCGCTGATCAGCCCCAACGTCCTGGAGCTGTGTGAGCCCTTGGCGGCGGGCTCCCAGATCGACAACGACTGCGACCCCACCAACGACACCGAGGCCATGACGTCGTACCTGGTCGACGGCGACCGCGACGGCTGGGGCTCTTCGGCCGAACTCATCCTGGTCTGCGGCGCCCCGCCGGCCGGCTTCGCGGTCTGCCAGCCCGACGGCAACGACGGCTGCATCGAGGACTGCGACGACCAGCGGGACAACATCTTCCCGGGCGCCCCGGAGATCTGCGACGGCTTCGACAACGACTGCGACGGCAACCAGGCCGCCGGCGACGTCGACGACGACGGCGACGGCTTCCCCCTGTGCGCCCTGGACACGGCCGGCGACCCCATCGACTGCGACGACGGCAACCCGTTCGTCTACCTGGGCGCGCCGGAGTTGTGCGACGCCAACGACAACGACTGCGACGGCATCGTTCCGCTGGCCGAGCTGGACGACGACGGCGACGGCTTCGTCGAGTGCACCCTCGAGCCCAACGTCATCAACTTCCCGAACCTCACCACGGTGTCCGCCGGCGGCGACTGCGACGACGGCAACCTGGCGGTGAACCCGGGCGCCAGCGAGGTCGATGCCCAGGGCCAGGTGGTCTGCGACTTCGTGGACAACGACTGCTCCGGGCAGGTGCACGCCGACGAGTTCGACGACGACTCCGACGGCGCCAGCGAGTGCGGCGGGGACTGCAACGACGGCCTCCCGACGGTGGGCGCCGGCGCGCCGGAGCTCTGCGACGGCCTGGACAACGACTGCGACGCCGAGGCCATCGCGACCGCCAACGGCGGGGTGGTCGGGGACCTGGACGGCGACGGCATCCCCAACTGGCTCGACACCGACCTCGACGGCGACGGGCTGGGCAACGTCTTCGACCCGGACCTGGACGGCGACGGCATCGACAACGGCCTGGACGACGACGCCAACGGCGACGGCATCCCGGACATCGAAGAGGACGACGACGGCGACGGCTGGGTCGAGTGCGTCGAGGACGACCTGCCGTGGCCCCAGGGCTCGATCGTGGGCTACACCGGCGTGGTCGGCCAGTCGGGCGGCGGCGACTGCAACGACGATCCCTTCGATCCGGTGTCCGCGGCGGTCTACCCGGGCGCCCCGGAGATCTCGGACAGCTACTGGGACTACACCAGCAACCCGTCCGTCCCGGCGTTCCGCGAAGTCGACAACCAGTGCGTCGGCGACCCCGGCTTCGGTCAGCTGTGCGAGGACTTCACGGTCAGCTCCACGGCCGACTGCCTGGACCCGCTGTCGGCCTGCATGTCGTGCACCGGCTCCGAACTCGACGAGGACGAGGACGGCTACACCGAGGCTCAGGGCGACTGCGACGACGGCAACGCCAACCGCACGCCCGGCGCCGTCGAGGTCTGCGACGGCGAGGACAACGACTGCAGCGGCTCGGCCCCGGTGGCCGAACTGGACCTCGACGGCGACGGCTACGTGGCCTGCGAGCCGGGCCCCACCATCACCAGCGTGCTCGGCGGTGACTGCGACGACGCCAGCCCCCTGGTGAACCCCGGGGCCCTGGAGCAGACCAACGGCATCGACGACAACTGCGACGGGGTCCTGGGCCCCGCGGAGATCGACAACGACGGCGACGGCGTCTCGCCCCTGGCCGGCGACTGCGACGACGACAACCCGGCCACGTTCCCCGGCGCGGCGGAGATCTGCGACGGCCTCGACAACGACTGCGCCGGCGGCGCGGACTTCCTCGACCCCATCCTGGGCAACGAGCTCGACGAAGACGGCGACGGCTACACCGCGTGCGGCGACGCCGACTGCCTGGACAGCGCGTTCGAGCTCGACAACGACTGGCTCGCTGAGTTCGGGGCGCTCTACCCGGGCTCCAACGGGACGGCGGTGGCCAACGCGATCCACCCCGGCGCCGTCGAGATCTGCGACGGCTGGGCCAACGACTGCCTGGCCACGGCGTCGGCCTTGCCCTACCTGCCCAACGACACGCAGGCCGCCTGGCTCACGGAGTTCGACCACGACGACGACGGCTGGGTCGACTGCACGGACCCGGGCGTCGCGGCCTGGGACGCGGGGACGGTCAGCTCCAACGAGGACCTCGTCGGCGCCAACGACTGCGCGGACATCGCGTCCCACACCAACGGCATCGCGGCGCCGCTCTTCGACATCAACCCCGGACACGGGGAGCAGTGCGACGGGTGGGACAACAACTGCGGCGACAACACGCCGTTCGTGGACGCGCTGTCCGACGAGTTCGACGACGACGGCGACCGCTACATCGAGTGCAGCAACTTCCTCGACCGGGACGCGGAGAACGCCGCCGGCCAGGAGCTGCTCGAGGGCGGCGACTGCCTGGACGAGGAGCAGAACCACGAGCAGACCGGCCAGCTGCTGACGTTGGGCATCGCCGCGCAGGTGCGGCCCAACGCCGCGGAGGTCTGCGACGGGTTCAACACGGACTGCTCGCTGCCCTTGGAGGCGGTGCCCTACGACCCCGAGCAGACCGACGAGAACGACGCGGACCTGGACACGTTCGTCGAGTGCACCACGGCGGCCGCCTGGATGGTGCCGGGCCTGGACACCGGCGACTGCCTGGACGAGGCCCAGGCCCACTTCGAGAGCGGTCAGCTGATCACGCTGGTGGTGGCCAACCTCGTGAACCCGGCGGCGTCGGAGAGCTGCGACGGGTTCAACTCCGACTGCTCCCTGCCTCTGATGCCGGTGCCCTACGACGCCCAGGCCAACGACGAGGACGATCAGGACGGCGACCTGTTCCTGGAGTGCGACGGAGCGAGCGCGTCGCTGGCGCCGGGCTTCGCGACCGACGACTGCCTCGACGAGATCACCGTGCACTTCGCGACGGGCCAGATCATGGGCTTGAACGTCGCAGCGGAGGTCCACCCCGGTGCGGTCGATGCGTGTGACGGCTTGAACACCGACTGCTCCGGGCCGCTGCAGGCGGTCATCTACGACACCGACGAGATCGCTGAGAACGACGCGGACAGCGATGGCTTCCTGGAGTGCGGCTCCCCGGCCTCGTGGATCGGCGACGTCGGCTTCCAGACGGGCGATTGCCTGGACGAGGTCACCAGCCACTTCGAAACCGGCTCGTCGATGCCGCTGACCGTGGCGGCGCAGGTCTTCCCCGGCGCCCCCGAGGTCTGCGACGGCTTGAACTCGGACTGCTCGCTCCCGCTGCAGTCGGTGCCCTACGACGCCGAACAGACCACGGAGAACGACACCGACCAGGACGGCTACCTGGAGTGCCCCGGCGGCGCGCCGTGGATCGCCGACGTCGGCTTCGCCACCGGCGACTGCCTGGACGAAGAGACCATCCACTTCGAGACGGGCCAGTCCATGGGCGCGGCGGTGGGGGCCGAAGTGCACCCCGGCGCCGCGGAGGTCTGCGACGGGCTGAACACCAACTGTTCCTTGCCCTTGCAGGCCAACAGCTACGACGCGGAGCAGGGCGACGAAGACGACGTCGACACCGACGGCTACGTCGAGTGCACGTTGGCGGCGGCCTGGCTGGGCGACGTCGGCTTCCAGACCGGCGACTGCCTGGACGAGTCGTTCAACCACCCGATCACCGGCCAGAACGTGCCGTTGGCGACGGCGGCTGCGGTCAACCCCGGAGCCTCGGCTTCGGACGCGTGCGACGCCCTGAACACCGACTGTTCGCTGCCGCTGGCGGTGCCCTCGTGGGCGCCCGACGAGACCGACGAGCAGGACGTCGACTTCGACCTCTACCTCGCGTGCACCGGGACGCCGGCCACGCTGGTGGGCGGCTACGACGTCGACGACTGCAACGACGGCGACGCCAGCATCAACCCCGGCGAGTTCGACGACTTCGGCGCCAACCTGGTCGACAACGACTGCGACGGCACGATGGACGAGGACGGGTTGTCGGTGGGCTCGGTCACCGTCAGCGAGGTGCTCGCGGACCCCGGCAACAACCAGACCGAAGAGTGGTTCGAGATCCGGAACAACGAGTCCTCCGTGGTGCGCATCGAAGGCTGGACGTTCTCGGACGAGGACTCCGACTCCTTCGTGGTCGTCGACACCCTGGACATCCCGCCGGCCGACTACGCCGTGCTCTGTCGGAACCCCGGCGCCGTCCCGGCGGGGGTGACCTGCTCCAACTCGACTCCGTTCGAAGGGCTCATGGCCCTGGCTCTGGGCTCCGACGAGCTCGTCATCACCGCGCCCAACACCCCCAGCGGCGACCTGGAGCTGGACGTCGCGACGTGGTCGTCGGCGTTTGGCGCCAACAAGATCTCCGTGGGCGTCGACCCGGCGTTCAACGCCAGTCCGCTCAACCTGCACGTGGCCAACAACTCGGCCAACAACTGGTGCCAGGCGACGGCGCCGTGGCCCAACACCAACGGGGTCAAGGCCACGCCCGGCGGCGAGAACCCGTCCTGCGCGGTCAACGAGCAGGACAACGACCTGGACGGCTACTGCGAGTTCGGCGTCGACATCAACGGCGACGGCGACTGCAACGACGACGACGAGCCCCTGTCCGACCCGCAGTTCCCCGGCAGCTTCGGGCTGACGACCTGCACCGGCACGCTGTGCGACTGCCTCGACGACAACGCCGACGTGAACCCCGATGCGGCCGAGGTCTGCGACGGCTGGGACACCGACTGCAGCCAGGACTCGGTCAATGCCCCGCCCGAGGACGGCGACGAGGTCGACGGCGACGGCGACACGTTCATCGAGTGCCCCTCGTTCGTGGACCACAACCACCCGGTCGTGACCGGTGGGGACGACTGCGACGACAGCAGCGACACCACGTTCACGGGCGCCACCGAGCAGTGCGACACGGTGGACCACGACTGCGACACCGACCCCTTCAACGGCTTCGCCAACTTCGACGGCGACGCGACGCCGGACTGCTTCGACACGGACGACGACAACGACACCGTGCTCGACGGCCCCGACAGCAACCCGTTCAACCAGTTCGTTTGCGCTGACTCCGACGGCGACAGCTGCGACGACTGCTCGGTGCTCGGGGCCCCCGACATCACCAACGACGGCACGGACACCGACGGCGATGGCGACTGCAACGCCGGCGACACGGACGACGACAACGACACCGTGCTCGACGGCGCCGATTCGGCGCCCCTGGACAACTTCCTGTGCACCGACGCCGACTCGGACACGTGCGACGACTGCAGCCAGACCGGCGGTCCTCCGTCGACGTCCAACGACGGCCTGGACACGGACTCCGACGGCGCCTGCAACGCGGGCGACGCCGACGACGACAACGACACCGTCGCCGACGGTTCGGACACCGCGCCGCTCAACAACTTCCTCTGCTCCGACACCGACTCCGACGACTGCGACGACTGCTCGGTCACGGGCGGCCCTCCGGCTACGAACAACGACGGCGTCGACACGAACGGCGACGGGATCTGCGATGCCGGCTCCACCGACGACGACGGCGATGGCGTCTCCGACGGCAGCGACCTGAACCCCACGGATCCCAACATCTGCCAGGACGTGGACGGCGACGGCTGCGACGACTGCTCGGTCACCGGCGGCCCGCCCAACACCGCCAACGACGGACTCGACACGGACAGCGACGGTCTCTGCAACGTCGGCGACACCGACGACGACGGCGACACGGTGGCCGATGCGTCCGACGACGACCCCCTCAACGCGTTCGACTGCCGCGATGTGGACGGGGACACCTGCGACGACTGCTCGGTCATCGGCTCCCCGAACACCGCCAACGACGGCGTCGACACGGACTCCGACGGTGCCTGCAACGCTGGCGACACCGACGACGACAACGACACGGTGCTCGACGGCCCGGACTCGGCGCCGCTGAACGCGTTCGCCTGCCAGGACACCGACTCGGACGGCTGCGACGACTGCAGCCAGACCGGCGGCCCCCCGAGCACGGCGAACGACGGCCTGGACACGGACTCCGACGGCGAATGCAACGTCGGCGACTCCGACGACGACGGCGACACCGTGGTCGACACCTCGGACAACGCGCCGCTCAACGCGTTCTCGTGCCAGGACCTGGACTCGGACCTCTGCGACGACTGCTCGGTGGTGGGCTCGCCGGACATCAGCGACGACGGCAGCGACAACGACAGCGACGGGCTGTGCGACCTCGGCGACACGGACGACGACAACGACAGCGTCCCGGACTCGACGGACACCTCCCCGTTCAACTCGGCGATTTGCTCGGACACGGACGGCGACACCTGCGACGACTGCTCCGTCACGAACGGGCCCCCCGCCGTTGGCAACGACGGCACGGACAGCGACGGCGACGGCGACTGCGATGCCGGCGACACCGACGACGACAACGACGGCCGCGCCGACGGATCGGACTCCGCGCCGCTCAACCCCGCCCTGTGCGCCGACACCGACGGCGACACCTGCGACGACTGCAGCGTGACGACCTTCGACCCGTCCAACGACGGCCTGGACACGGACTCGGACGGCACCTGCAACGACGGGGACACGGACGACGACAACGACGGCCGCCCCGACGGTTCGGACACCGCTCCCCTGAACTCCGCGGTGTGTGCGGACACGGACGGCGACACCTGCGACGACTGCAGCGTGACGACGTTCAACCCCGCCAACGACGGCGACGACTTCGAGGGCGACGGTCTGTGCGACGCCGGCGATCCCGACGACGACAACGACGGCGAGGCCGACGGACCGGACTGCGACCAGTTCGACGCGGGGCGCTACCACGGCAACACGGAGATCGTGGACGACGGGATCGACCAGGACTGCAACGACTTCGACAGCATCTCGTGCTGGGGCGACGCGGACCTCGACGGCTTCGGCGTGGGCCCGGCCCGCATCGACGTCACTGCGACCTGCACGGGCGTCGAGACCACCACGCTGGGCGACTGCAACGACGGCCACGCCGGCGTGAACCCCAGCGCGACGCTGCCGCGCTCCCCGGGCTCGGGGCTGACGTCCCCGGCCTGCGACGACACGGACGACGACGGCTACTGCCTGGGCGGCGGCGTCGACGTGAACGACGACGGCGACTGCGAAGACGACGGCGAGGACTACGGGGCGGCGGCCACGGTCGCCGGCGACTGCGACGAGGTCGTGCTGTACAGCGCCGACGCCGAGTCCGGCGCCGACGGAGTCGACGACGACACCGACGGCACGGTGGACGAGGGTTGTTACGGCGGCGGCGAGCTGATCGTGGTGGAGATCTACAGCGACGACAGCGAGTCCGAGCCCGACTGGATCGAGGTCTTCAACGCGACCTGGTTCGACGTCGACATCCAGGGCTGGGTCGTGGCCGCCGATGCATCGGCGACGGTGCCGACGGGGTCCGCGAAGGTCATCGGCGTGGGCTCTCGCGACGTGCTCGCGGCCGGCGCGCTGAGCAACGTGTCGCCGCTGGTGACGTCGTGGACGTCGACGGTGCTGACCGTGGACGATCTCGACGGGGCCCAGGACGACACCCTCTCGCTGACCTGCGCGGCCGTCACGGTGGACAGCATCGACCTGACCGCGGCGTTGCCCGCGGACTGGCAGGTCAGCACGGCGAAGAGCTCGCTGGCGTTTACAGAACCCAGCCTCGCCGGCGCTCTGACCGGGGTGACCGACCCGGCGGTGGCGACGTCCACCAACTGGTGCGAAGCGCCGAGCGACACTTGGGCCGCGAACCCCTCGTACGTCGGCTCGCCCCAGGACCCCAACGGCACCTGCCCCTGAGCGGGCGCGGCGGCCACGGCCGCCTGGAGCAGCCATGCGCCCCCTGCTGATCTCGTTGATCCTGCTGCTGCCGAGCGTGGCGTCGGCCACCGTCGACACCCTGGGCAACCTGTTCATCAACCGGGTGCCGTGCAGCGCCCCGCTTCAGTTCAATCGGTACGAAGCGGCGTCCAACGTCGAGCTGACCCAGTTCCAGGTGGCGTTGGTGGGGGCGGCGGGCGTTGCCGTCGACTTCTTCGTCTACGAGGCGTCGGATCCGGCGGGGCCCTACGTCCCGATCTGGACCAACTCGACGACCGCTGATGCGGGCGCGCTGACGCCGTCGGGGTTGGTCCAGGAGATCCTGGTGGCCGGCAACTGGTACCTGCTGGGCGCGTTCGTGGACGACCCGGGCTGGGCCGGATTCGACTGCCACGAGTACACCGACCCCGCCGTCGTCTACGCCGGCCTCACCTGGGGCGACGCCGACGAGGGCGGCTCGGACACGGTCGGGCCCCCGGATCCCTGGAGTCCCGGCACAGCGGGCCGCGTCTGGTTCCAGTCGATCACCACGAACGCCGCCGACTTCCCGCCCACGCTGGTCCACAACGGCCCGTGGACGACGGACGAAGCGAACCCGTCGGTGCTGGTGGATCTGAGCGGGTCGAGCGACGGCGAAGGGCCGATCTCCAGCTACGGCTTCCATTGCGACGCCCTGGCCGCTCCGGGCGTGCAGACCAGCGGCGCCTCGCCCACCCACGCGTGCGTCTATCCGGACGACGACCGGGATGGCTTCATCCGGGTGCGGGTCGTGGATTCGGCGGTCCAGGTGGTCGAAGAGGAAGTGGCGGTGACCATCACGAACCTCCCGCCCACGGCCACCGGGGCGTGCGGCGGGCCGTGCGGCGCCGACGAAGGAACGCCGATCTCGTTCACCTGCGGCGGCACCGACCCCAGCACCCTGGACATTCTGAGCTTCGGCTGGGACTTCGGCGCGGGGTACGTCGCCGGGGCGAGTCAGAGCTTCACGTGGAACGACGAGGGCAGCGTGACCGCCACGTGCCGCGCCGAAGACGACGACGGCGGCGTGGACGACGACGTGGTGGCGGTGACCGTGTTCAACGTCGCGCCGACCCTGGGCACGATCTCGATCCCGGCGACGGTGGACGAGGGCGGGGTGGCGTCGGTGAGTGCCACGGCCACGGATCCGGGCAACGACACCTTGACCTTCACGTGGAGCTGGGGCGACGGCACCCCCGACTCGGAGGGGGCGGCCCTGGACCACCTGTACGCCGACGACGGCTCCCTCGCGGTGACGGTGACCGTGGACGACGGCGACGGCGGCTCGGTGACCTCGCCGGTGCAGGGGCTGTTCGTCGCCAACGTGGCGCCCACGATCACCGGCAGCTGCCCGGGGCCGGCGGTGGAAGGCAGCCCGGTGACGCTGTCGGCGACGGCCACGGACCCGGGCCTCGACGCGGCGGGCTGGTCGGGCGCGCCGGGCGCGGTGACGGCGGGGGCGACGGACTTCCCGAGCTCCGGCTCGCTGGACTGGACCCCTGGGTTCGCCGACGCGCTGGCGACGCCGGTGACCGTGACCCTGACGGTGGACGATGGCGACGGCGGCTCGGACTCGCTGGTGTGCGCAGTGGATGTGGCTTGGCTCGACGCCGACGCCGACTCCATGCCCGACACCTGGGAGGGCACCCACGCGCTCGACGCCGGCGACGCGGCCGACGCCAGTGAGGACCCCGACGGCGACGGACTCACCAACCTGCAGGAGTGGACGCTGGGCCGGGACCCGAACAGCTTCGACGGGCCCACGGAGCCGGAGCTGCTGGACCCCGACGAAGAGGACGAGGACACGCTCACGCCGTCCCTGAGCTGGGCCAACGCCACGAGCCCCCGCGGGGCGCCGGTGACGTACGACGTCGAGGTGTACTCCGACGACACGCTGGCGCTCTTGCTGACGTCGGTGGACGGGCTGCCCGAAGCTGAGGACACCCGCACCGCCTGGGTCGTCGACGTGTCCCTGGCCGAGGACTCCGATCCGGTGTGGCGGGTTCGGGCCGACGACGGGGCGGCGCTCAGCGACTGGGTGGAGGCCACCTTCTTCGTCAACGAGGTCGACGGGGTGCCGCCGACGCCGGTGCAGCTCGCGCCCCTCGATGGGGTCGTGGCCCTGCCGATCCCCCCGCTTCAGTGGGAGGCGGTCGAGGACCCCGAGGGCCGGCCGGTGGAGTACGACATCGAGCTGGTGGAGCAACTCTCTGGCTTGCTGGCCGACGACGACGTGGTCACCGGTGAGGGGCCGACCCTGCAGTGGGAACCGACCCTGCTGCTGGAGTGCCTGGCCTACGAGTGGCGGGTGCGCGCCGTGGACGCCGCAGGCCAGGAGAGCGACTGGTCGCCCAGCTGGTCCTTCACCGAATGCGGCGGCGACGACGACGACGCGGCCGACGACGACGACGCGGCCGACGACGACGACGCAGCCGACGA
>Ga0055584_100000423_pt1 | contig 40238 bp, 33 predicted proteins | sample OSDHelmetaG_FD_58716 | JGI IMG/M metagenome (GOLD analysis project Ga0055584, IMG submission 58716) | Pelagic marine sediment microbial communities from the LTER site Helgoland, North Sea, for post-phytoplankton bloom and carbon turnover... | ecosystem: Environmental > Aquatic > Marine >...
TGGTGCCAGAAGGGAGATTCGAACTCCCGACCTACGCATTACGAATGCGCCGCTCTACCAACTGAGCTATTCCGGCAATATTTAGCGGGAACGCAGTATAGAAGAGCTTGAGCTCCCGCTCAAGACTTGAAGTTACAATTTCCAAGCCTACCTCAATTCCTCATATCGCACGTAAAATTATCGTAAAAACGCATATAAGCCCGTCTCACGACTTATTTTTGCCTTTACTCATATGATTAGATGAATAAATTGAGCTATATTAGCGATATGCTGAAAACCTATCTCTCCAGATTCAAAAGGAAAATCAAATGAGCAAACTAAAGTCAATCATAATATTTATTGGTCTTTTCGTAGTATCTACGCACATCTGGGCGGTCAAAGTATTCGAATGTGAAGATGAGTTGGGAAATAAAACTTTCCAGGCACAATGTTCTCCCGGTAGCATTCCTGTTAATGAGAAAAATTACTCGACGGGCATCGGCAGATCCTCAGAGGAGGATAAAATGAAGCCTCTTGTTTTGTACATGGTTCCCGATTGTATCGTCTGTGATCAAATTAAAGACTATATAACTGAACAAAAGCTGACTTTGACCGAAAAAAATGTTGAAGAGGATTTTGAATTGCAACAAGAATTAAAGAGTAAAAATGGTGGCCAACTTAAAGTACCTGTACTTTTGGTTGGTGACAGGGTGATTTCTGGTTTTAATCCTGAAAACGTTTTCTCAGCGCTTAGCGAAGAAGGATACATATCTGGAAAAATTGTAGAATAAAGGCTCGCGATCGATATTCATTAATGTGAATACCCTTGACAGTTTCCTCTTATAAAATGAACACTAATAGGTTCATTTATCTCTTATTGCAATGTATGGTGAATAATTTATTTACTAGCCTCATTATCTAACTACCTTTATTTGTTACCTTAATCCACTAAATTTTACCTTTAAAAACGAGCTGTTCTCTCCAAAATATTAAATGACGATTCAACAAAAATCTCTGTTAATAATTTTAGTTGGAGTAATCGGTACCATTGGCATTGTTTATACAATATCCGATGTCATTGTGACAGCAAGCTTTCAAAAATTGGAAAATAGTTACGTCCGTAACAATAGCAGTCGAATTTACGAAATTATAGATAATGAGCTGTCTCATCTTTCATCAATTGCAAAAATTTACTCAGCTAATCTGGATACTAATGAAAAAATATTCAGCGAATTATCAGTCACCAATACGATTCCTGTTGCACAATTCAATGTTTTAGCCATCTTTGATAAGGATGGAAGTCTGCTTCATGGTTATGTTGGTGAAACAGGCACTTTTAAATCACAGGAACTACCGATTGGCTGGCAAAAGAGATTATCTCCTCAGCATCCCCTGTATATCCCTAGAGATGGACGAGGCAAATCAAAGGGTATTATAAAAATGCCCGATGGCAGAGCCTTGCTAGCAAGCTCTATTCCGATAAGAAATAAATTTTCCCACGGTGTTTTTTCGGGGACACTAATTCTAGGTAAATTATTCGATTTAAATAAAATTCAAGGTCTGGCAAAAGTATCTAATGTCTCAATAAGTTTACTCAATCTTGAGCAATTATCTGATGAGGATGCTGATTCTGGTTTTTATAAGTCCATGGCCCTCAACGCACCATATCAAATACGTATTGTCGATGAAAAATCTATTAACGGCTTCCTTTTGTTAAAAGATATCCGTAATCGAGCTGGTTATGTGCTGAAAATCACTTTCCCGAGAGAGATATATCATCAAGGCAAATCGACTTTAGAGTATTACACTAACTTATTGTTACTAATTGGTATCGTTATTGTGATATTCGTCCATCTGCTGATGGATCAACTGGTATTATCGAGGCTTAAGCGCCTGGGTAATGGTATTAGAAAGGTACATAACAGCGCGGATCTCAAACTTCACATCAACATGAACGGAAATGATGAGTTCAAATACCTTGCTGATAACTTCAATGAATTACTGGATGGTCTAGCGTTAACTCAAGCACAATTAGAAAAACAAATAGAAGAACGTATAGAAGTAGAAAAAGAAATTCGTAAAAGCCAGGGGCTCTACAATCAAGCAGAATTAATTGGGAAACTCGGTCACTGGGAATGGGATATTCTGAATAATTGCATGCTCTCTTGTTCAGAACAATTTTCCCGAATATTCAATATGAGTGTTGAGGAATCCATAAACTGCTTTTCCAGTCTCGAAAATGAACTTGAATATGTGCACATAGATGATCGAGAAAGAGTAAAAAAACATATACTGGAAGCTTATGAAAAAAATGAAATGCTCGATGTTGAATACCGAATTATCTCCGCAATAGGAGCAGAACGCTATGTACATAAAATAAGTGAACAGCTACGTGAGCAGCCTGATTCATCAATAAGAGCTGTGGGAACTTTGCAGGATATTACGCGACAAAAAGAATCCCAGGAAAAACTAGAGCTTTATCAAAAAAAGCTACGTTCATTAATGTCTGAATTAGCACTGTTTGAAGAAAAGGAGCGAAGACGTATCGCTGAAGGCCTGCATGACAGTACTATTCAAAATCTGGGACTATCGAAATTTAAACTGGCTGTATTTAAAAATACATTAGATGAAAATATTTCTATTGATATCCTGGATGAAGTCACGTCAATTATCGATAAAGCTATTGATGACACTCGTACTCTGGTCTTTGAATTAAGCCCACCAATACTATACGACCTGGGTTTTATTCCTGCCATAGAATGGTTGGCGGAACAGTTTCATCAGGAGAGGGATCTTACATGTGAAGTACTCGATGACGGAAAAAACAAATCACTTGATAACGCCAGTAAAGTTATGCTTTTTCAGATAGTCAGAGAACTTTTGATTAATATTGTCAAACATTCGCAAGCGCGTAAAGCTACAATTACCATAACGAAAGTTGATGATCACATAAATATTGTTATTAAAGATGATGGCATTGGATTCGATATATCCAAACAGGAAAGGTCTATAGCAGGCCAGCAAGGGTTTGGCTTATTTAGCATACGTGAGCGATTAAATAATATTGGCGAAGTACTGCTTATCGAGACTTCACCTGAAAATGGAACAATCATTAGCTTCTCAGCCCCCCTTAACTTGATGGAAGTGAATGCTGCATGAGTCAACGTATAATAATTGCTGATGATCATAAGATTTTTCGCGAAGGCTTGTCTTCATTATTAAAAAGCTTAGATGAAGTCGAAGTTTTGGGAGAAGCCGAGGATGGCCGATCATTAGTTGAAATGGTAAAAAAACTTCAACCTGATTTAGTGATTCTGGATGTCGCAATGCCTGGCATGAATGGTATTGAAGCGGCGAAACACATACACGCCCTGAACAAAAACATTAAGCTTCTCGCCTTATCTATGCATTCCGATAGCCGTTTTGTAAAACAAATGTTACAGGCAGGAGCCGTTGGCTATTTGTTGAAAGACTGTGCGTTTAACGAACTCACTATGGCAATGCAAACCATCAACAAAAATCAAATTTATTTAAGCCCGGGGATTACCAATCTCGTCGTTAAAGATTATTTGCAATACAATATTGAAGGAACTCAATCCACTACCAATGTACTGACACCCAGGGAACGAGAGGTGTTACAATTACTGGCGGAAGGAAAAGGCACTCAGAATATTGCAATTCTACTTGAGATAAGCGGTAAAACAGTTGAAACCCATCGTCGCCAAATTATGACAAAACTGGATTTGCATAGCATTGCAGAATTGACAAAATATGCCATTCGCGAAGGTATTACCATCCTTGAAGACTAAAGTTCAATCCTTCGAATAATGTGACTCTGTTCTCATTTCTACCCTAGAAGTCCCCATCTAAGGGTTTTGGAGCACCGATCTCAGTAAATAACTGATTTTCATTAGGTGTTTATCTCGCTATTATTAAAACATTCATAAACCACAACATTGATAATCCCATGAAAAAATTACGCGGCTTTACCTTAATTGAGTTAATGATTGTCGTAACCGTTATCGGCATTCTTGCTGCAATTGCCCTACCTTCATACCAGAGCTCAGTCCGTAAGGGTCATCGTTCAGACGCGCAGCAGCTGATGCTCGATATCACTAATCGGGAAGAGCAATATTTGCTGGATGCCCGTGCCTATATCGCCGACCCTACTACACTTGGAATCTCAAAAGAAGGCTGGACTTGCACATCTACAAACTGCACCAATAACTTTTATACTGTGGCCATCACTATTACAGGTACCACACCACCTGCTTACGATATTGATGCAACAGCCAAAGGTACTCAGACACCGGACGGCAATATGAAACTTACCAGCGCCGGTGTTAAGACACCATCTGAAAATTGGTAGGAATATGACTCCCATCACATCAGTGACAACGCCTTTACCGAAATCTACTGCCATGCATTTCAAACGTATCACTGGTTTCACTCTGATCGAACTGATGGTTGCCGTTTCCGTGATGGGGATACTGATGACAATAGGCATGCCCGCTATGCGAGATGTTCTTTTGAATCAAAAAATTAGAACCGGAGCGACCGGGATGCATCTGAGTATGATGCTGGCCCGCAGTGAAGCAATTAAGCGTAACGGTAATATTGATATAACTAATAGTACAAACTGGAATAATGGATGGGACGTACAGATACCTTCTTCGACAGTCCTTAGAAGTCAGGAAGCCCTACCGGATCTAACTATTGAATGTAACACCGATAATGATACCGCCGCCGAGACCTGCCCAAGCACCATCACGTTTACCCGGACGGGGCGTGCTACTTCCTTTATCGAGTTTCGGATGTTTGTCAGCGGCAATACCGGCGTGACGATGCGCTGCGTTTCATTACGATTAAGTGGCACACCACAGGTTACAGTTGATAGTGATTCGACAACAAGTGACGGATGTGATTGATGAAGATTAAATCGAGACGGTATAAGCAATCAGGTTTTTCACTGCTGGAAGTACTGATCACAATCATGATTACTCTGATTGCGATTCTCGGAATTGCACTACTACAAGCCAAAGCACAACAGGCTGAGCTCGAATCCTACCAGCGAGCTCAGGCACTGGTGTTGTTATCAGATATTGTCGATCGGATAAATATTCATCGCTCCACAACGTCCTGCTTTGTCATTACATCTAATACCGGCAGCGGAATACCTTATGTGGGTACAGACGGAACCGACCATATCGGTGTACCCGCCTGCGCAGCGAGCACGACGAATTACAATGATCAGGCTGATGATGCAATGGATGCTATTGACGATTTGCTGAAGGGAAGTGCTGAAACACTTGGTGGAAATCCGGTAGGTGCCATGATTGGCGCACGAGCCTGCATCAGTTATGACGCAAGCACTGAGTTAGACAGTGTATCGGGAACAGGATTGTATACCGTAGTTGTCAGCTGGCAGGCATTAGCCGATCTAGTCGCTCCAGTAAATAATTGTGGTAATGGTCTTTATGGGACTGAGACAAAACGTCGAGCGGTATCCACCAGTTTTCGCATGGCTAATTTATACGGGTGATCTATGAAACAGTTTAACGCGTATATTTTCAACAGACATCTAGGTGTATCCCTTATTGAATTATTAGTGGCTGTCGCTATTGGTTCTTTTATGATGCTTGGCCTCACCACCACCTTCAGAAATTCCAGCGAGTCGCAACGTGCTCTGACAAAAGCCAGCCAGTTAATTGAAAACGGCCGCTATGCAATAAGCATATTGGACGAAGATTTGCGTCATGCGGGGTACTATGGGCACTTTTATGAACTTGCTGACCCACCGACAAATGCTCCTGATCCCTGTGAAATATCCAGCCTCACACGATTAACTCAAGGTATGTCTGTCCCTGTGCAATCTTATACAGCGGCGAACTTTAGTACACGAGCGGCGATTACCAGTACACCTACTACCTGTCATGCGTCATTGTTAACGGATGCTAATCTGAGCCCCGGTTCAGATATCCTGGTCATTCGTCGAGCCAACACCGGAGTTTTTACCGGTACACCTAATACCAATGAAGTATATATTCAGTCAAATGCCCGTTCAGCCAACCTGATGTACGGAGACAGTAATGCGAATGTGCCTACTGATACTGCCGATAACAACACAACTACAAATCTGAAGATGTTTCCCAATCAACCAGGTAATACTACTTCGGCGGACACACGCAGCTATGATGTACACGTTTATTTCATTGCGCCGTGCAGCTTTGGCAGCGGCGCAAATGATATCTGTACTGCAAACGACGATGACATTCCCACACTAAAACGTCTCGAACTGAGCTCCGATGGCACCAACACAAAGATGAATATAGAGCCATTAGTTGAAGGTATCCAGTTAATGAAACTGGAATATGGCCTTGATACCAGTCCGACTACGGTTAATCCTGTCACTGACTCACAGGGTGATGGTGTGCCTGATTCCTACGTTTCGAGCCCAACACAGGCACAATGGCCAGCAGTCGTCTCGATAGGAGTACATTTACTGGCGCGATCCCCACAGGAAACAAGATCATATACAGACACAAAGGTATACACCCTGGCTGGATCCACGGTTACAGCCTCACTGACTAGTGATTCTTTCAAACGACATGTTTTTTCTACAGAAGTAAGACCGATGAACATGAGTGGGCGACGGGAGATACCTGAATGAAGTCAATTAATAATCAAAAAGGTGCAGTGTTATTTGTGGCTCTGATAATACTGGTAATGATGACTTTATTTGCGGTCTCATCTATCAATATGAGTACCATTAACCTGAAGATTGTCGGCAATATGCAGGCAATCAAGGCTATGGATGCTAATGCTCAGGATGCAATAGAACAAATCCTAAGTGATATGGATCAGTTCAGCCTGTCGCCTAGCGCAAGCACCATCGCCAGTTCGATTAGTACCGTCAATGTGCTTGCGCCAGTGTGTATCGATAGCCGCACTGCGACGGGTTACAGCGCTGTAGCAGGGAACATAATCCCTGAAGATAACACCTGGGAGATTACTGCCCAGGTTGCAGATAATATAAACGGTGCAACATCTACCATTCATCAAGGCGTGGAAATTCGCATGCTGGCAGGTAACTGCAATTAATTTTGGTTTCGAAGTGGGAGTGATTTTATGAATTATTTTTCAATCATTGGAAAAAATAGCCGATTAAGTACTCTGCTCAGCACAATTTTGCTGGGCTTGTTGGCAGGTTTTCCCGCGGCATATGCTGACTTTGACCCGGTTAATGACGATACAGATATTTTTCTGGCTAATCCAAATGTGCCAGCGCAGCGTCCGAATATTCTCATATTCGTAGATAACACTGCCAACTGGAATCAGGCTTTCGCTAATGAAAAAAGCGCGCTGGTTAGTGTCATAAATAACCTCTCAGATCAATTTAATGTTGGATTTATGATGTTTCCGGAAACAGGCGGTGGTAATGACAGTGTCGATGGTGCCTATATCCGTTACGCGGTTAGACAAATGACCACGGCAAATAAAACTGTCCTGTCAAACATGGTCAACAATTTTGATATTCAGGATGATAAAGGTAATAACGCTACGCCAGCGCTTGGTATGTTAGAAGTTCATCGTTATCTTTCTGGTGGGAAAGCTCGCGCTGGTCACGGTAAAGTAAAAGCTGACTATGCAAGTAACGCTGATGAAAGTGGTGGTCATCCAGCCACTAATGCAAGTCTTGGTGGCCATGCGCTACCCGCATCGCCTACAAGTAATTCAGATTATATTTCACCTATTGCCGATACCTGCCAGAGTAATTTTTTAATCTACCTCAGTAACGGTCCTGCTGGGGAAAATGCTTCTGCCTTGTCCACGGCAGAAACTGCACTGGCAACTGAAGGTTACGACACCAGTAGCGTTATTGCTCTGACCCCAAATGGTCAACAAGGAAACTGGATGGATGAATGGGCTAAGTACATGGCCAATGCGGATATCGTCGGCGATGGCACGCTTGGCGGCGATCAAAACCTGACCACCTATGTCGTCGAAGTCGATCCCGGTACGACTGGTCAGGGACCCGCCATGACAGCACTGATGCAAAGTGTTGCATTGAATGGAAATGGTGAATATTTCGCCGTCTCCAGTGGTAATGCCGGCAACGCGATTGTCAATGCTTTAAACCAGATCTTTAATGAAATACAGGCAGTTAACAGTGTTTTTGCTTCCACTACCTTGCCAGTCAGTGTCAACGTGCGTGGTACCAACCTGAACCAGGTTTATATTGGTGTGTTTAGACCCGACGAAACTAAGGAACCTCGCTGGTTTGGTAATTTGAAAATGTATAAACTGGGCTTTAATGAATCAACCAGTACCTTGTTCCTCGCTGATGCGACAGGTGCTGAAGCAGAAAACCCGGAAACCGGTTTTATTAATGCCAGTGCTTCCAGTTTCTGGACAGATGCATCTTCTTACTGGAGTTTTAGAACGGCGGATGAGAACGGTGCAGGTGGTTCTTCTGACTTGCCCGATGGTGATTTGGTCGAGAAAGGCGGTGCTGCAGAAGCCCAGCGTCAGGATTTTGCTTCAACGCAGGCGACACGCGACTTGTACACCTGCACGGGGACTTGTCCAACAACAACGGGTACGCAGTTATCACTAACTCCTTTTGCCGACAGTAATACAGATATAAGTAACACTTCTCTTGGCCTGGGTACGACCGAGGTCTCGGCTTTGACCGGTTTTGTCACCCAGACGGGTCTGGCTGTTACTGATACCTTTGAGGTGTCGTCCGCCAGTACGGCATCCGGCGGCTTCTTCATTACCCTGTCAACGGATGCGGTGGATCAAACGATTACCGCGCTGAATTCCAGCAACTCCACCCCTATTACTGCCGCGGATGAAGGTAAGATTGAGCAAGATATAGATGATATAAATCGTGGGGGTAATCCGAAAAATCCGGTTACTGCTACAATTAACGGTGGCCATGGCTATAGTCAGGGTGCCACTGTTCATATTTCCGGCGTTGGTGACTCCGAATACAATGGTACTTTCAGTATTACCAAAGTTGACGATTTCGATTTTAAATATACGACAAGCAAAAGCAACCCTGCCAATAATCCGAATACAACCAACGCCAAGGCTGTAACAACCTCATCCATTTTGACGATTACAGCGCCGGGCCACGGACTGACTGACCCCGCCACCGACGGCAGCATTAGCATCAATGGCATCGTACCGGTGGATTATAATTCCACCTACACAAGCTGGAACGTGATTGGCGATGACATTTCCATTACCCTGGCATCGCCGCTGGCACCGATTACATCAATAGCAAGTGCTAGCGTTGCCGGTGGTGCAACTGTGAATGCATCAGCAACCGTCGCTTCGCATGGTTTCAGCGACAATGACGTTGTCACGATAGACGGTGCCACCGAGAGCGGTTATGACGGCGCGCATACTATTACAAAAATAGATGATGATACTTTTACTTTTTCCGTTGCCTCCCTGCTGGCGGCGGATAACAGTGCTACCGCCAAAGCCTATGAAGGTGATGCCACCGTTACCGTATCGACTGGAGCGCTCTCGCACGGCTATTCGAATGGGCAGCTTGTCACCATCGGTGGTGCCGATCCCGGTTATGCCGGTTCTTTTTCTATCACCGTCGTCGACCCGACTACTTTTACCTATACGACCTCGGCCCAACCTGACGATACCAGCGCAACGCCGATTGTTACCACGGGGTCATCAAATATTGCTTTTGCCCAAATAACCGCTCACCCTTTTATCATCGGTGACGTGCTGGATTTCTCCGGTGCTACTACGGAGACAGACTATAATGGCACATTTACAGTCAGTGGCGTTTTCAGTGACTCTGTCAGGTATACAGTATCGAATACACCTGGCCCTGAAACAGTACCGTTTACAGTGCAGAGAACGTTGCCTACCGCCTATGTAACTCTGGCAGGACATGGTTACACCACCGGTGATGTGCTCACTATCGAAGGCGCAGATCAGGCAGAATACAACAAGAGCAATGTCACCATCACCGTGCTGGATACAGATACGTTTACTTATCCGCTGGCATCCAATGTCGATGCAGAGGCAACAGGAACGATTACCGCTTCCATCAAAACAACTACTGCAAAAGCACGGGTAGTTGCGCATGGTTTTGCCACTAGTGATAGCGTCGCCATTGCCGGTGCTGCACCAACAGCGTTTAACGGCAATTTTACTATTACAAAAATAGATGATGATAGCTTCACCTATACTCTCCCATCTGCCCAGGGTGATGCTTCAGGTAGTATTCTCGCTTCCAGTGGCAGCGGTTCATCCAGTGCCCGTTCCAATCTGATTGAATGGGTGAGAGGTGCTGATAATTTTGAAGATGAAAACGCCGATACCGATGCCACGACACCCTACGATATTCGTGCTTCAGTACACGGTGATGTTCTTCATTCCCGCCCGGCAGTAGTCAACTATAATCGACATGGCAATGATGATGATGTCTATATCTTCTACGGCGCCAACGATGGTATCTTCCGTGCAGTAAAAGGTGGCTTCAATCAAAGTACTACGGGGCAACCATTGCCTGGACACGAAGATTGGGGATTTATTCCTGAAGAGCACTTTAGTAGCCTGCAACGTTTGCGTAACAATGAACCCACTATTAGTAGTAGTAACAAAAAACCATACTTTGCAGATGGTACTATTGGTGTGCTGGCGGAAGACAATAGTGGTCCGGGAGGGGTAAACACACCAGATGGTGCGATTGACATAACGACGGATGACAATTTAAACCCTGATCGGGTGCACCTGTATGTCTCCATGCGACGAGGTGGGCGTTTCATTTATGCACTGGATGTAACTGACCCTAGCGATCCAAAACTCCTATGGCGAAAATCAAATGCTGATGCCGGCTTTGCTGAATTGGGGCAAACATGGTCTGCACCAAGAGTGCTATCTCTCGCTATTGATCTGGATGGTGTTTCTACCGGCGATGACGATGATGTTGAAGATGTCATCATGTTTGGTGCAGGCTATGACCCAGACGTCGAAGATGTTAACCCAAGTGCAATCACAGCCGTAAGTTCAACAGCTGTGACCGCCGGTGCAACCTATACCCGCACGATGGGCCGTGGAATATTTCTACTTGATGCTGTTACCGGAGCGATACTCTGGCAGGCTGGTCCTGTTGGCGGTGACCCGGGAACAGGACATCCCTATGTCGAAGTAGTTGGAATGGATTACGCTATTCCGTCTGACGTTACTGTTATTTCTGATCGCAACAATTCAATTGATAACCGCGCTTATGTCGGTGATACCGGTGGTAATATCTGGCGTGTGGATATGAGTGACACCAGCCTCTCTAACTGGACGGTCACTAAACTGGCTTCCTTAGCTGATGTGGATGGTACTCCTGCCGTGCCTATTGGCATGCGTAAATTCTTGTTCCCACCCGATGTCGTATATTCAGAGGATGGCTATGATGCCGTGCTGATTGGTAGCGGTGACAGAGAACATCCATTCGATGGTGACGTGGTCAATCGCTTTTACATGATCAAGGATACTGGCACAGGTACGGAAGCAGTGATTGATACGACCGTCGATAACGATGCGGGTACAACGACACCTTCAAGTCCAGCAAATACCGCAACGATTGTTGAATCGGATTTGTTCGATTCAACTAAGAACTGTTTACAAGATGCATCGGCATGCGCCAGCGATCCCGGCGTCAATGATGTCGATGGGAGTGGCACTGTTGATCAGGATGATGCAATTGCAATAATACAATCCGGTGATGGCTGGTTTATCACACTTAACGCTGGTGAAAAGGTCGTAGGAAACGCAGTAACGCTAAATTCAGTTACTTTTTTCAACACTAATCAACCTGAAACAACAGCATCCTCCACTGATTGTTCAAGTAACCTTGGTATCGCTCGTCAATACAAAGTAACTTTTGATGAGGCGACTGCCATTGATGATTTTAATATTGATGGTACAACCGATGCGGCTGATCGGTCTGTTGTACATGCGGGAGGCGGCTACCTGCCATCGCCAGTACCAGTTGTAGTTGAAATCGATGGTAAGATTCATGAAGGTGTTATATCAGGTGTGGCTGTAGACGAACCACCAGGCTCACTATTGAACGCTCGACTTAGAAAATTCTGGTACAAGGAAATTGAATAAGAATTGAACTTTAACAATATGAATTGTACGAATAGTTATGCAGACAAAAAATAGAAACTCAGTAAACAGACGTGCAAGAATCGTTTCCGTATCGAAGCTTTACATGCGTGTACTTGTATTCCTTGTCGCTGGTGCGTGTGCTCTTCCAGAATATGTTGATGCTACAAGCATGTATAAATGGGTGGATAAAGATGGGAACACCCAGTACACACAAAAGCCACCACCGGGAAATATTGAACATTCCAAACTTAAACCACCACCGAAAATTGACTCCGAAAGCTCGCAAAATGCTTTAAATGAACGACAAAATAAACTGAGTGAATTACGCGAACAACGTCAAAAAACTGAGGCGGATAAAAAAACTGCTGCCGAAGAAAAAGCCAGGTTAAAGAAAAATTGCGAAACAGCAAAGGCTAATTTAGCTACATATATCAGACCCAGAGTAACAATCACTGAGAAAGACGGTAGCAGAGTCAAAGCAACCGAGGAAGTTCGACAACAACGACTCGCGGAAACAAAACAAAGAATAAAGGAGTTTTGTAAATAAGGAATGTAGCGTAGACAAGCAAATTGTTAATTAAACTTTATTGGAGCTTAAGCGTTTCCCAAAAATTACATCACCAGTTCTTTAGGCAGGGAAAATACAACTTTTTCGCGAATTCCTGGTGCTTCAACGACTACGTCCGCGCCCCAGTCCTTCAGTTTATTGATCACTTCTTCGACAAGCACTTGTGGTGCAGACGCGCCAGCTGTTAAACCAATTTTCTTTTTATTGCTAATCCAGTCACGTTTTATTTCAGAAGCATTATCGATCAGATAGGACGGCACGCCGACTTTCTGTGAGATTTCCGCCAATCGGGTTGAATTCGAACTGTTCTGCGAGCCTACAACTAAAATCACATCACAGTCGGCAGTCAGTTTCTTAACCGCATCCTGACGATTTTGTGTCGCGTAACAAATATCTTCTTTCTTCGGGCCTTCAATATCAGGAAAGCGTTCACGTAAAGCATCAATCACTTCCGCTGTATCATCCATTGATAATGTTGTTTGTGTCACAAATGCCAGAAAGTCAGGGCGTTTAACCTCTAGTTTTTTTACGTCCTCGACAGATTCCACTAAATACATACCACCTTTACCGTTTGTTGTACGGTATTGACCCAGTGTACCTTCCACCTCCGGATGTCCGGCATGTCCGATGAGGATACATTCCATACCTTCATCCTGATAATGGCCAACTTCCATATGTACTTTTGTTACCAGCGGACAAATAGCATCGAACACACGTAAGCTTCTTCTGCTCGCTTCATCACGGACCGCTTTGGCGACACCATGTGCACTGAAAATTACTGTCGAATTATCAGGCACTTCATCGAGTTCTTCGACAAATACCGCGCCTTTATCGCGCAGTGAATCGACAACATATTTATTGTGTACCACTTCGTGTCGCACATACACCGGTGCGCCAAAAATTTCTAAAGCACGCTCTACAATACCTATTGCACGATCGACTCCGGCACAAAAACCGCGTGGGTTTGCTAATGTAATCTGCATAAATCTATTCCTGTAAATATACTCTTCATACTCTAATTTGCGAATTATCGCTTAAACAGCCAGAAATTAATACTGTATGTCACTTAGATGGTGTTTTGTCACTGGTACTTACCTCGGCCCGATCAAACCAAATCGCATCAATAATAAGCATTATTGCACCAATACATATTGCTGAGTCAGCCACATTGAAAGCGGGCCAGTGCCATTGCTTATAATAAACGTCAATGAAATCGATGACATAACCTAGGCTGACACGATCCCAGAGATTGCCAATTGCGCCTCCCAAAACCAGTGCTAAAGCAACAGCCAACCATTTCCTTTGACGCGGTAAAGTAGCCAGCCAATAAATCAGCGCCAGACTCACACCGCTGGTCAGAATAATAAAAAACCATCGTTGCCAACCGCCAGCCTGACTGAGAAAACTAAATGCCGCACCAGTATTATAAACCAGCGTCATATTCAGACCTGCAAAGATATTCTCAGATTGATGGTAGTCGAGCCAATCAGTGATAAGGTTCTTAGTGATCTGATCAGACACAACTATGCTTAATGAAAGCCACAACCAGGTTAGGGAATTATTTTTAATCATACTAGCAATATCGACGAGACTCTCCGTCCCCCTCGATATTCTCTATACAGCGTTCACATATTTCGGGGTGCTCAGAATGACTACCAACCTCTTCACGATGATGCCAACAGCGCACACATTTAGCGTGTGAAGAAGGCAATACTTTAATCCATAGCCCTTCTATCTCACTGGCAACCGCATCTTCGGGGCGTTTTGATTCTTCATATACATTTGCATAAGACGTAATAAGCACAAAACGTAGTTCGTCTTGCACAACTTCAAGTGACTGTTTGTATTCAGCATTAGCATAGATTTCAATTTCAGCATCGAGCGAGGAACCAATAGCGCCTGTCACCCGGACTTTTTCCATTTCCTTGCTCACTTCTTCTCGTACCGCAATGATTCTTTCCCAATCTTCATTGTAAGTTTCTGCCGCAGGTAAGTCCTTATACCATTCTTCCAAAAAGATAGACTGACTATGCTCACCCGGCAAATATTTCCATATCTCTTCAGCGGTAAAACTCAATATTGGCGCTAACCAACGCGCGAAGGCTTCTGCAACATGATACATAGCCGTTTGTGCCGAGCGACGTGCATGGCTTTCTGGTTGGCAGGTATACATGCGATCTTTTATGATATCGAGATAGAAGCCACCTAATGTCACCACACAGTAATGATGTAGTTTTTGATAGATTTGGTGAAACTGATAAGTCTCGTAAGCAAGCGCAATTTCAGTTTGTAAAACCTGCGTTTGTTCTAACACCCAACGATCGAGATATAAAAGATCTTTCACTTCCACACAATCTTTAGTTGGATCAAAACCATCAAGATTTGCCAACAGATAACGCGCCGTATTACGTATGCGTCGATAGGCATCTGCCATCCTCTTCAAGATCTCATCGGAAACACTCATTTCCGTACGATAATCAGTCGCCGCCACCCATAGCCTCAAAACATCGCCACCAAGTGTCTTCATTACCTGCTGTGGGGCGACAACATTACCGCGAGACTTCGACATTTTCATGCCTTTTGCATCTACGGTAAAACCATGGGTTAAGACGCCTTTGTATGGCGCAACACTATTCATCGCAATCGATGTCAAAAGAGAAGATTGAAACCAGCCTCTGTGTTGATCTGATCCCTCGAGGTATAAGTCAGCCGGGAAACGTAAACGATCATCATGTTCAAGCACCGCGGCATGCGTAACACCTGAATCAAACCAGACGTCAAGTGTGTCAGTTACCTTGCTATATTGTTCAGCTTCATCACCTAATAACTCTTTGGCGTCGAGTTCGAACCAGGCATCAATACCCTGTTCTTCAATACGTAGTGCGACCTGCTCTAGCAATTCCCTTGTATTAGGATGTGGTTCCTGGGTTTCACGATGAATAAACAATGTAATCGGCACGCCCCAGGTACGTTGCCTTGATATACACCAGTCCGGGCGACCGTTGACCATGCCTTCAATGCGCTCTTCGCCCCATGCAGGTTCAAAGGCCACACCTTTGATAGATTGCAGCGCTTCTTTTCTCAAGCCATTCGCATCCATACTAATAAACCATTGCGGTGTAGAGCGAAAAATTATCGGTGACTTGTGACGCCAACAATGTGGATAGCTATGTTCCAGTGTTTCCTGATGGACAAGTGTTGCCCTCTCTTCAAGTACCTTAATGATTTCCGGGTTCGCCTTGAACACATGTAAGCCCGCAAACAAGCCGGTATCAGGTAGAAAACAACCGTTATCACCCACCGGGTTATCCACCTCCAGACCATAGCGATTGCCGACAATAAAGTCGTCCTGACCATGACCCGGTGCTGTGTGTACAGCGCCGGTGCCAGCTTCCAGAGTGACATGATCACCGAGTATCACCGGCACCTGTCGCTCATAGAATGGGTGATTCAACTGCAAACCTTCCAGATCTGCGCCCAAACATTTGCCTAGTACTTTAGTCTTTTCCATTGCAAAACGTTGCAGCGCAGATTCTGCCAGACCTTCCGCCAGAATTAATCCTTCCGCGCCATTTTTTATCAGCACGTAACTTAACTCTGGATGCAGAGCAACTGCCTGGTTCGCAGGCAATGTCCAGGGTGTAGTGGTCCAGATAACAATTGAGATGGAGGTCAGATCGTCAGTCACATTTAACTGCGCGGGCAAACTTGCTTTATCGACAACAGCAAAACGTACATCAATCGCCGGCGATTGCTTGTCTTCATATTCGACTTCAGCTTCGGCTAGCGCCGAGCCACAATCAATGCACCAATGCACAGGCTTGACGCCTTTTTGCAAATGCCCATTCTCAATAATTTTACCTAATGACCTAACGATATTGGCCTCTGTATCTTTAGCCATTGTCAGATAAGGTTTTTCCCAATCACCAAATATACCCAGACGCTTAAAATCAAGTCGTTGTTTATCAACCTGCTTCTGCGCGTACTCGCGACAGGCGGTTCTAAAGGTACTTTCATCAACCTTATGACCAGCCTTACCAATCTTTTTCTCAACCATTAACTCAATAGGCAAGCCGTGACAATCCCAACCCGGAACATAGGGCGCATCAAAGCCACCTAAGCTTTGCGACTTAATAATGATGTCTTTAAGAATCTTGTTAACGGCATGGCCAATGTGAATATCACCGTTTGCATAAGGAGGACCATCGTGCAAAATAAACGTCGGCTTGCCGGCGTTTTGCTCCCTTATCATTGCGTAGAGATCCATTTCCTCCCAACGCTTGAGCATTTCCGGTTCACGTTGCGCAAGATTGCCTTTCATCGGAAAACCGGTAGAAGGCAGATTTAATGTGTCTTTATAATTACTCATTCAACTTAATTAGATTCTAGTTATTGTTAGTTAGTTCAAAATCACTCTTGCATCTTCAATATCCTGATCTATCTGTTTTTTCAATTCATCGATAGATGCAAACTTTGTTTCTCCACGCAAATACTGCAAAAACTCAACGTCTATATGTTTACCGTAAATATCATTCTTATAGTCCAGCAAATGCACTTCCAGTAACAGTTGTTTGCCGTCGAACACCGGTCTGGTACCAATGTTAGCAACCCCACTTATTACTCTATCATCGACACCTCTGACACGAACTGCATAGACTCCCAGTAAGGGTGAGGTCGTACGGCTTAAACTAATATTCGCCGTTGGAAAACCCAACTGTCTGCCACGCTTATCGCCATGTCGGACTCGACCACTCATACTATAAGGTCTACCCAACAAGGAACTGGCGCTAGCAAAATCATGCACGGCAAGTGCCTGACGTATACGACTACTACTTACGCGTACCCCGTCCAAAGCGAACGATTCAATCGGGATAACATCAAAACCAGCCTCATCTCCCATTCTGCGTAAGACATCAATATCACCTTCCCTGTCACGGCCAAATCTAAAGTCATCTCCGATGATAATGCGCTTCATACTCATCGCATCGACAAATAATGTTTGCACAAAGTCTTCAGCGGAGACTTTCGCCAGAGAACGTTGAAAGCGCAAACACACCAGCTTGTCTATCCCCTCCGCGCCTAGCTGTAAAAACTTTTCGCGAAAGCTGCTCAATCGAGCTGGAGCTGCCTCAGGCCGAAAATGTTCGAGTGGCTGTGGTTCGAAAGTCAGCACAACAGATAACACACCAAGTGACTCAGCATGTTGTTTGAGTTGTCCAATAACCGCCTGGTGGCCCAAATGGACACCGTCGAAGTTTCCCACAGTCACTACACTGCCATTGGGAAAGGCTTTCGGTGTTCGTAAAGAGCGCAGTAATTCCATAGTTTTTTATCGTGCGGGGATTATAAACATTAGTGCGGGGCTGTCATCTGCTTTGGTCGAATTCCGAACATCAATAAAGCAATAAAATAGCAAATTCCGCCTCCAACGACCCAAACAAGTAAATTTAGTCCTCTCTGGTAGATATTCCAGTCTAGCCAAACGCTGATGTCCGGGGCCCAATAAGCCAACACAGCAACCATCGCCGCCACCGCAAGTGTCAATCTAAGTAAATAAACAAACCAGCCACTTGAGGGCTTATAGTTACCTCTTTTGTACAAGAAGTAATAAAGCAGACCGGCATTGATAAATGCAGAAAGTGATGTTGCCAATGCTAATCCTGCATGTGCCAATGGCCCAACCAGTATCAGGTTAAGTGCGATATTAGATAACATCGCCACCACGCCTATTTTAACCGGTGTCACCGTATCCTGACGCGAGAAAAAACCACTCGCCAGTACTTTAATAAAAATAAATGCCGGTAGCCCAACTGAATAAGCCATCAGGCTTTTTGCTGACATTCTCACGTCTAGCTCAGAGAACTCATTATATTGAAATAGTGTCGTCAGCATAGCCTCTGCGAGTAATGCCAAGCCAAGCGCTGCTGGAATAGCGATCAGGAAAACCATCCGTAATGCCCAATCCATCGTCGCCGAATACCCTTCCTCTGAGCCTTTGGCATGCTGCTGAGAGAGGCTGGGTAAAATAACAGTGGCCAGAGCAATACCAAACACCCCCATAGGAAATTCCACCAGACGATCAGAAAAATATAACCAGGAAATACTGCCAGTCGTCAGAAATGAGGCAATCAGCGTGTCGACTAGCAAATTTATTTGCGTGATCGACACGGCAAAAAGGGTCGGTAACATTAACTTCAGAATACGATTCACGCCTTCTTTATCACGATTAAAGCGAGGTACAGGAAATAAACGCAGTCGCATCAAAAATGGAAACTGAAAAAACAATTGCGTAATACCGGCGATTAATATGCCCCAGGCAAGTGCCACTATTGGCTCGCCAAGGTGGGGGGAGAGCCAGATTGCACAGCTAATCAGAGATACATTCAATAAAACCGGCGTAAAAGCCGGTATCGCAAAATGCTGATAAGTATTCAATATCCCACCGGCCATCGCAGTGAGTGAAATAAACAATATATAAGGAAAGGTAATACGCAACATATCACCCGCTAACAGCTGCTTGGCTGGCTCATCCGCAAACCCGGGGGCGAATACATAAACCAGAATCGGCGCCGCGAGTACGCCAATTATTGTCACGGCAAACAATATCAGGCTCAGCGTAGCAGTAGTCTGATCCACCAGCGCTTTTACCTCTTCATGCGAACGCTGTTCCTTGTATTCCGACAATATCGGGACAAAAGCCTGTGAAAACCCGCCCTCGGCAAATAATCGACGCAAAAAGTTAGGAATACGGAAGGCAACGATAAAGGCATCGACCCCGACTCCGGGGCCAAAAAAGGTCGCAATAACCACATCACGGATAAGTCCGAAAACCCTTGAAATGGTGGTCATACCACTGACAAGCAGCGTAGATTTCAATAATCGCTTTTTCACGCTCTATTGCCTTGGTAGGGAATCACTGCAAATTATGCCTATATCTTGTTGTTTAAATGGATATTTATACCTGAAAACAGGAGAATAGCATATTGCCAGTAATGATTGACAAATTGCTTTCAAATCAGCATAGTTACGCGCCTTACGAGACCACCATCAGGAGCAACACATTGGCTAACATAGCATCTGCGAAAAAGCGGGCAAGACAAGCAGAAAAACATCGTCTACATAACACTGGATTTCGTTCCGTGTTCAGAACCTATTTAAAACGGGTTAACACCGCGATCGAAAATGGCGACAAAGAAGCCGCGAGCACGGCCTACACAGAAGCCGTACCTCTAATCGATAAATTGGCGAATAAGGGTCTCATTCATAAGAATAAGGCTGCTCGTCATAAAAGTCGTTTAAACGCACAAATTGTTGCGATGTAATTCTTCGGAATACATCGGCACAGGAAAAACCGGTTACTGACCGGTTTTTTTATGCCTAAATTATGGAAATACGGGCACCAGAGGGAGTAATGCTTAAAGCAAAATTAAATTATCACGATGAATAAGTTCGGATTCATCAACATATCCGAGTAAGCCTTCTATTTTTTCACTGCCATAACCTGCTATTTTGGCGGCTTCATCCTTGTCATAGTTAACCAGGCCTCGGGCCAACTCTGAGCCCTTCGCATCCAGACAGCTGACAATTTCACCGCGTTTAAAGCTTCCTTCTACCCGGGTAACACCCACTGCCAGTAAACTCTTGCCTTGCTCGCGCAATACTTTTACCGCACCGTCATCGAGAATTAATCGGCCTTTGATTTGTGTTTGATTCGCGAGCCATTGTTTACGCGCCGCAATGGGCTGCCGGGCGGCAGACAAAATAGTACCGATTATCTTGCCATCCGCGATCTTTCTTAATACCTGAGGCTCATTACCGGATGCAATGACTGTACTGGCACCCGACTTTGCAGCTATTTTTGCAGCCTGAAGTTTCGTCAACATGCCACCACGACCCAATTTTCCACCCTTACCTGCATATTTTTCCAGGCTCACATCTCCGGCACTTGCTTCATTAATCAATTGTGCCTCAGGATTAACGCGTGGATCGCAATCATACAAACCAGACTGATCAGTCAAGATAACCAGCACATCTGCTTCAATCAAATTAGCCACCAGTCCCGCCAGGGTATCATTATCACCAAACTGAATTTCGTTAGTCGCCACAGTATCGTTCTCATTAATGATGGGCACGATACCGAGCTTCACTAATGTGCGTAGCGTTGATTTGGCATTCAGGTAACGTCTACGATCGGAAATATCATCATTCGTTAGCAGTATCTGTGCAGTATGCGCATCATATTGTTGAAAGCTTTGTTCATAGGCCTGGATAAGCCCCATCTGCCCAACCGCAGCTGCTGCCTGCAGTTCATGCACTGCGCTTGGTCTTTGCTGCCAACCAAGACGGGTAACCCCTTCAGCAACGGCTCCGGAAGATACCAGCACGACATCGATGCCGCGTTCTCGTAGTGCCATAATTTGCTTCACCCACACATCAAGTGAATCGGCACGTAGGCCACAACCATCATTTGTCAGCAACGCACTGCCTATTTTAACGACCCAACGTTTGGTTTGCGTAAGAGCCGCTCTTGCCTCACTCATCAGCGCCACCTTCATCTTCGATAAGTGCTTGCTCTTCAATCCAGTTATAAATATCCCACATGAGTTGTTTACAGCCGCTGCCACTAATTGCGGAAATCTCATAGACGGGTTTATCCCAGTCGAGGCTGCTTATAATGGCGGCTTTTATTTCGGCAACTTTATCTTCATCGATCAGGTCAATCTTGTTCAAGGCCAGCCAGCGTTCCTGATGTCCGAGCGCTTCATCATATCGGTGTAATTCGTCAACAATGATTTTAACGTTCCTGATGATCTGCTCGGTGTCTTCACCTGATCCAAGATCGACGATATGCAAAAGAATTTTTGTGCGGGATAAGTGTTTTAAAAACTGAATGCCGAGTCCTGCACCTTCGGCAGCACCTTCGATCAGACCCGGAATATCCGCAATAACGAAACTTTGTCCGACATCCATACTGACTACCCCAAGATTCGGATGTAAGGTAGTAAAAGGATAATCAGCCACTTTTGGTTTGGCAGCGGACACTTGCCGGATTAAAGATGACTTGCCTGCATTGGGTAAACCTAAAAGACCAACGTCTGCCAATATCTGCATTTCCAAACGCAGGTTACGTTCCTCGCCAGCTGAGCCTTTGGTGAATTTTCTTGGTGAGCGATTGGTACTGCTTTTAAAGCGGGCATTACCGAGACCGTGGAAACCGCCTTTTGCGACAACTAGGCGTTCTTCGTTTTTTAACAAATCGCCAATTAACTCATCTGTATCATCATCGTAAACCAGCGTACCCAGTGGTACTTTGATAATAAGATCCTCACTTTTTTTACCAATTCTGTCACGGCCCATACCTGCTTGTCCGCTTTTGACGCGAAACAAACGTCGATGTCTGAAATCGACTAAAGTATTCAGACCTTCATCTACCTGCAGGTAGATACTGCCGCCATCACCGCCATCACCACCATTGGGTCCACCAAATGGCACAAACTTTTCACGCAGAAAGCTGACACAGCCATCACCACCGTTACCTGCTTCTACTCGAATACGTGCTTCATCGACGAATTTCATGACACTAAGAATTTATAAGTGAATTGTGAGGTTTCATATATCACTCTATCTGAATTGAGTCGACCCTGTGCATATGCCTCATGCGGGTGTCGAGATCTTTTCATGCGCGACATAATTACTTGCCTTAATCAAAAAACCCCGCTCGGTGGCGGGGTTTTTTTAAAAAATATTACTAAAACTAATCAACTCGCCACGATATTAACGAAGGTGCGTTGTTTGGGGCCCTTTTTGGTGAAATTCACCGTGCCACCTGATTTTGCAAAGAGAGTGTGGTCAGTGCCTAAACCAACATTGTCGCCTGCGTGAAATTTGGTACCGCGCTGTCTGACGATAATATTACCGGCTTTAACTTCTTCACCACCAAAACGTTTTACACCTAGTCGTTTTGATTCTGAATCGCGACCGTTACGAGTACTACCACCTGCTTTCTTATGTGCCATTGTTTTACTCTCCGAGGCCTATTAGGCGCTAATTCCAGTTATCGCTAATTCAGTGTAGGCCTGTCTATGACCAGCCTGCTTGCGATAATTTTTACGTCTTTTGAATTTAATAATTTTGATTTTCTTACCACGTCCCTGCGCTTTCACCGTCGCAGAAACGGATGCACCTTCTACTAAAGGCGTACCCACGGTAACTTTGTCACCATCAGTCAGCATAAGTACATCATCAAACTTGATATTGTCACCTTCACTGCCGTCGAGTTTTTCGACTCGAATAGTGTCGCCTTCCTGGACTTTATACTGCTTCCCACCTGTTTTAATCACCGCGTACATATGCACCAACTCCAAATTATATATTTTACGGGCAGACCCGCTACGAAAGGAGGCAGATTCTAAGGAATTTGGGCCTATGAAACAAGCAGAATCTGACTTATTTGTTATACATATTGGCAATCTGGCTAGGGATAGGCAAAATGGGCCTGAATATATAAGCCAATAAATGTTGTGACACTAGCCAATCCGCAAGAAAGAAGCCCAAAAGAAGCCAATATTGACGATCTTCGCGCCCTGATAGCCGAAGATATGAGCAAAGTTAACGAACATATACATTCTCAACTTTATTCAGATGTCTCACTTATTGATCAACTCGGTCATTATATCGTTAATAGCGGTGGCAAGCGCCTGCGACCAGCACTGGTAATCCTCAGCGCGGGTGTATTTTCCTACCAGGGCAGCAAGCACATCGAGCTGGCCTCACTTATCGAATTTATTCACACCGCAACCTTATTACATGACGATGTCGTCGATGCTTCTCTTCTGCGTCGAGGGCGTTCAACCGCCAATCAGCGCTGGGGCAATGAGGCAAGTGTTCTCGTAGGTGATTTTGTTTATTCGAGAGCATTCCAAATGATGGTGAAAATTGATTCCATGCGCATCATGGAAATCCTCTCGCAAGCCACCAATACAATTGCAGAAGGTGAAGTACAACAATTACTCAATCGCCATGATCCGGAAACTACTGAAGAGCGATACCTGCAGGTCATACACGATAAAACAGCCAAGCTTTTTGAGGCAGCTGCGCAAATCGGAGCCGTGATTTCTGATCGTTCTGACGCAGAGGTACAGGCTATGGCAGATTATGGAAAATCATTGGGTGTCGCTTATCAACTAATCGATGATGTGTTTGATTACAGTGCCACAGCAGAAGAACTTGGCAAGAACATCGGTGATGATTTGGCCGAAGGCAAACCAACCCTGCCCTTGCTATATGCAATGTGGAATGGAGATAAAACACAATCCTCTTTAATAAGAGAGGCGATTGAGAATGGCGGTCTCGATAATATAGATGCGGTAAAAGAAGCCATCAAGTCAACACAGGCGATCGCCTACACAGCACGACTTGCACGACAAGCTGCCGATGAAGCAATAAACGTAATTGCAGATCTTCCGCCCTCACCCTATTTAGATGCACTGCATTCATTAGCTAATTTTTCTGTCGAGAGAACACATTAGTGAAGTCGTTCGGGGTATAGCTCAGCCTGGTAGAGTGCTGCGTTCGGGACGCAGAGGTCGTGAGTTCGAATCTCGCTACCCCGACCAATAAAACGAAATACTTATATTGTTTATGGTTTCTTCTCTTCTCATCAGAAATTTTCTCTAATTAACAGTCAACTTGGCTGTACCCTTGTTTGCACTAGAATTGATGCTGAAAGGGCTATTCTTACCCTACAAACGGAAAACGTAACATGACGATTCGCAACAGTTGGTACGTAATTGCACACAGTGATGAACTTGCTCCAGGAGAGCGACTGGCTCGTGTGGTGATGGACGAGCCGATTGTCCTATTTCGCATGCGAGACGAACGCGTTGGGGCGCTGGCAGATCGCTGCCCACATCGTTTGTTACCACTATCGATGGGCAAGGTTGTCGACGATGGATTGCAATGTGGCTATCACGGCGCGCGCTTCAATAACGAGGGCGCCTGCGTGTGGTCACCTGGGCCGGCTGAAGTGTCAGTACGCGCCTTCCCTGTCTGTGAACGCTACGGTTTCATCTGGATCTGGCCGGGCGACTCTACCGATATAGCACCAATGGAAACGATCCCTGAATTCCTTGAATACGGAATGCCTCCTTACGATGCGGCCAACGGCAGTATTCTCGACTTTGCTGCAGACTACCGGTTGCTGGTCGACAACCTGCTAGACGCAGCGCATGCTTCTTACGTACATGAGTCAACACTGGGTGCACCGCTGTGGCAACTCGGTGGGGAGGCAGCGGCGCAAGAAGATACTACATTCGAGGCCGATGTGCGCGAGGACGGTATCTGGTACCACTATGCTGCCAAGCGCACAGTCACCGGTCCTGCCTTTGCGCAGGCTTACGCACGACATAAATCTCTGGATGAACCACCACCGCTTCTCGACATCGATCTTGATGTGCAATGGGCGGCGCCATCAGTATTTATCTTCTCATCACAGACACGCGCGCCTGGTGAAGCTGTCGAAGAGGGTATTGGCCTCATCAACATTCATGCACTAACACCAGCGGCCGGACGCAGTACACATTACTTTTTTCGCAACGCTTATCGCTATCACAAGCCAGACCCGAGTTTCCGCGACTTCTGGCACGAAGTCGCCAGCCGTGCTTTCCACGAGGACAAACTCATCATTGAAGCGCAACAGAAAGCGATTGGTGATACAGACGTTTTCGATCATGAGGTCATCTCCTTCCCCGGCGACCGATTGCAATTCCAGGGGCGACAAATTCTCAGCCGAATGGGAAACAACGACTGAAGCGGATTCCCCTATAGAACCTAAAGCTCTACTCGTTAGAGTGCAGGTCCAACGTTAATGGGGCTACCGTCACTGAATCTTGAAAAGCGAAATCGATTGAGATCAAACTCGATGGTCTCGCCTTGCACCATCTTTGCCATCACGTAACCCGCACCCGGACCGAACCCAAAACCGTGGCCGCTAAACCCTGAGGCAAGGTAGAAATTCTTATTATCAGGGAGTTCATCCATTACCGGCACAAAGTCCGGAGGCGCATCAATCATCCCGGCCCACGCTTCGGCTATTTTTGCATCCGCTAATACCGGCAAACTGTTCTTCATTGATTGTTGAAGTGTCCTGACAACATGTGCATTTGGCATCGGATTCAAAACCCGGGTCCGCTCAAAGGGCGTAATCTCATCGGCCAGCCAATGTCGCTTCGGAAACATTCGCTCCATCAGACCGTCATTGAAACGAAGACGCATGCCCGACCAGGTCATTTTTAGCGCAGGCAGAAAATCCTTACAGTAGCGAAAACTATCTGCGCTGACATAATGATCCAGATAAGCTCCCATTGCTAAAGTATAGCCCCCATCCTGGCGACGCCTTAAAGAATACTTATGTGAGCCAGCAGCTCCCTGGTAGCCTTCAGAAACCGGAGTAGTACGTACCACGGTTCCCCTGACTAGAAGTTGAGGAAACCGAATACCTAGATTGGCAAGAAATGTCGACGACCAGGCACCACCACAGCAGACCACTGCCTTGGCCTGAATGGAGCCCAGTTCCGTGACCACACCTGATACTACTCCTGCCTGCTTTTCGATTGCACGAACTGCACAGTTTTCGATAATGCGTACGCCCTTCCGTTGTGCAGCTCTAGCGATTGCCGGCACGGCAATAAAGGGTTCCGCCCTGGCATCGCTGGAGGTTTGCATTGCGCCTTTCCATCTTTCTTGTGGATAACCCAGTTCTTTCCCCAACTCAGCCGCGCTTAACAAACGCGTATCAAGCTGATGTTGTTTTGCGATTTCCATCCACTCTTCAAATTCACGCAAATCTTTTTCGTTGTCACCAAGAAAAATAATTCCCTGTCGAGTGAAACCAGTATCTTCCTCTATCTCATTGGAAATGTTTTCCCACAGCTCTAGTGATTTTATGGCAATAGGTAATTCCGCCTCATCCCGACCCTGTGTGCGTACCCACCCCCAATTTCGCGATGACTGTTCACCAGCCACACGACCTTTTTCGCAGACTAATACCGATAAACCAGCTTTCGCCAGAAACCATGCAGTGGAGATACCAATGACACCCGCGCCAATGATGACGACATCAACAGCTTCCGGGAGCGTATCTCGAAAGGTGACAGGTGATTTATCAGATAACATTGGCATAGAAAACACCCCTCTATTTACAATAAAAACAATGTGTTAAATTGACGACAGAATATACTATCAATGTATGCTTAATGTCTAAATAATATGGGAGTTTCATGTACTGATTTTGGTCTACACGCTCTCTCAAAAAAAGTTATAGCTGATGGATGAGTTATTAGTAAACACTAGCGTTGATTACCCAAGGACTGCCAGAACCGTTCTGAGCGGTAATGAGAGATCCTTGACGAAAACCTTTGAACGTATTCGTACAGAAAAAGATCTGGCGAATGTCGTCAAGGTGGCAGATCAGCAAAACATTCTTTACAGCGCTCGCGTAAATCTTGATGCTGAAGAAGGCACAGGCTATTGGGAGTTTGTACAGTTATCTGAAGATTTATACATCATCGCGACTGACTGCCAATACTTCAGTACTCATGCTGAAACGGTATTAGGTGAAGACTTTCTTGAATTTCATTTCAAAGTGTCTGGCGAATTACTAATGGAACTCTCCGATGATTTAAAAATTAGTATCCGCGGACCTTCTCTTCTTATCTATAAACAACCAAAAGGATGCGTTATCAAAGAATGGATTATAGGTGACACCAGGGAGTCATCGCTAACGCTCTATTGTAAAAAGAGTTTATTTACAGACAGATTAGGCATGTCACCTGCTCAACTACCCGGAATAGTAGAGTCATTTATTAATGGAAAAAACAAATCGATAGAGTATAAAATCATTCCACTTAACCCTGCACTCGGTTTTTCTATAACAAACCTGTTGCGTTCAAACTTTAGTGATAAATTTCATCTGATACACACGCGGGCGAAAACTTTCGACCTGTTATGCGATATCCTGCAATACCTTTGTTCCCCTAATATACACAGTAATGATGATAGCAAAGCGCTATCTACCTATGAAAAAAAACGTTTGCAGGAGGCCAGAGATATTCTGTCAACGACATTTAGCCCACCTCCAACAATCAAGAGCCTGGCTAAAATAATTGGACTTAACGAAACTAAATTTAAGCGAGGTTTTAAACTTTTATTTGGTGCGACTATCTATGAGTATGGTAACTATCACCGTATGCAAAAGGCACTTGAACTTCTACAAACTACTGAACAGTCTATTACAGATATTGCTCAGAGTGTTGGTTATGATTATCAAACCAGTTTTACCGCGGCGGTGAAAAACTTCTTTGGTGTGACGCCAAAACAATTACGGGATAATGCAGCAAAAAAATAAATACTTGTAATTAGTTTATTTGCTGTCCCTTTAATCGCTACATTGAATTAAAAGCCGCCTTCCTTTTCAAGAAACTCTCTAATACATTTGTTAATGACTTCAGGATTCGTCATATGAATGCTGTGATCAGCATCTGGAAAGTTTATCAATTCACAGTTTGCTAATGTACTTTGTATTTCCTGTGCCTGTTTGCTTCCAGCCCATTCATCCTGGCCTGCCATTATGATTAATGTCGACAAATGTATATTCGCTAATGTAGTCAATAAATGATTGGGTTGCACTAGCCACATGGCTCGGCATTTTTCAAAGAAGTCATCCCATTTGTCTGGTGTCGGTGACAAGGTTTTATATAACTCAATCAAAAACGGATAATAATCGCTAGCAGACATATTCTTTATTGCATCCATCGCCTCAGAAGAATAATTATCAATTGAATATGCGGCCCCAAGCAAGACCATGGATTTAATTCTCTCCTGATAATCGAGCGCCATTTGTAATGCAATAAATGACCCATCGCTCCAACCCACCAGGTGTGCCTTTTCTATATTCAATTGATCTAGCAATTTAATCATGTCTGAAGCATGCAACTCATGACTAAAGGCTTCGTCGGTGTCATTTGTACGTCCATGACCACGACAGTCCGCTGCGATTAATCGGAAACTAGATTGAAGATCTTGCAACTGGTAGTGCCAGGTTTCAATACAGGCACCGCCGCCATGTATAAACAAGACGGGTACGCCTTCTCCTTGATCGTAATAACACATTCTCAGACCATTGATATTGGCATAATGCTTCGCACCCGGGTTGATGGGCAATTCACCGGGCTGATGTTGTGATAAATCAAATACAGACATTTAGCTCAGGCTATTCCTGGGAAATTCATCAAGTCTAATTAGAAGGTGCAGAATTTTCTTTCAACATCTCACTCACGGCGCTTATATGAGCCGGGCTAACCCCGCAGCAACCACCGATAATTTGCGCTCCCTCGTTTATCCAGTCCCTAGCTAGTTCGGCGTAACCATTAGGCGTAACATTTTCAACAAACACCCATTGTTTACCGTTCCAATGCCCAGTTCGATTTGGATAAACACCAGCCGGGCCTTGCCATTGCTTTTTTATCTCCGCAAGGGCCTGGTTAACCAGATCAATCTCCAAATGGTGTGTCAATAATGCCAACAGGTTTAGACCACTAATTCTTTCTATAGCATCAGTGAAGCGATCAGTTTTTGCCAGACCGCTCTCACCATCAGTGGTCTGTAACCAGATTTCATCATCATCCGGAAAAACGATACCACTCAAGGCGAGACATACGGGCACATCACATCCAGAAGTAGTCTCCACTGCTAATTGAACATCATCAACACCTGCGCCTAGTAGTTCTAACAAGATAAAATCAACACCGGCTTTTACTAATATATCTATTTGCTGCAGGAAATTACTTTTCAAAATTAAGGCATCAGTTTCACCCCACTGCACACCATCTTTTATCCCCTGATAACGCATCGCACCATTACCGAAAGCAGAGACAGATCCTGCCACATAAATTTCACGATCAAGCTGAGCATTATCACGAGCACGTATGGCAAGTTCCACGGCCACGCTGTTCCATTTTTCTATGTCAGCGCCCTGGTTAATTTTGCGAAGCACATTTGGCCCACTTGAATAAGTGTTGGTCGTAATAATATCCGCGCCAGCCTTAACGTAGTCTTCATGAACTTTTTGCACTATCTCCGGATGCGTGCCCAAACATTCGGCCCAGGAGGCATCGTGAAGTTGTGGTATACCATGATTTTCAAGTTCGGTGCCAATAGCTCCATCGAGAACTAGTACTTCTCCTGATTCCAATCTATCCTTAATCACGATCTCTATCTCCGCTTTAATATATTTCTAGTTTCATGTCGCTGCTTAGCTACTCTTTATCCAAAGCTAAGGTTAAAGGGATAACGATAATTGCAGCGGCAAGACAGGTGAACAAACAAAAAATGGCCAGTAGATGAAAGGAGTAAATGGAAGAAATGTAGCCCGCTAACATGGGCCCCAGAGCAAAACTCAGCATCAGAGTCCCTGCGACGGCTGCCGAACTCCTTCCAGAGTTATCCAGTCGGCAAGCAAGACCAATCAGATAGGGATACATAAACATATAGCTGGCCCAATAAGTAACGGCCCCAATGGTAAACAATGGGACACTAGGCCCCGCAGCAATAAAATAACTGGATATACCTCCCATCGACAAACCCGCTGCTAATGGAATTTTTTTGCCAACGCGATCGTTCAACAATGACACTGAGAAAGCACCGGCTATACCCGCGAATGTAGACAGGCCAATTAGTGTTCCAATTTGTTCCTGTTGAAGACCAAGTTGAACGCCAACGCGCTCCATAAATGTCCATGCCGCACCAGTACCCAAATTAAAAAGTATGACCACTATTAGTAACAATCCAAGTTGAAACCAGGGAAGCTCTGACTGCTTTGTTTCATTTAACACTTCTGTACTTATATTTGTTAACCAGCTTAATGCTGGCATAAGAAGTAGTAACAAAATTGTGAGTGAAACATACAAGCCTTGATAGCCCGCGATCGCTATCACCCGTGATAAACCAACCAGGAAAATGGCGAGGAATAGTAGAGAAAAGGTGATGCCAAAAGAAAAAACCCTGTCAGGGTTATCAGATTTTGCACCCGCCGCATTGGCAGCGGCATAGGTCAAACCTAATCCAAGAGCTGTGAATACACGCACCATCACAGTCGGTGCGTATTGACTTACAAAGATAGTCGCTATCTGACCCGTAATAGCAATTACTGCACCGATAATTGCGACCTTTCTAATCGGAAGCTCGCGCATGAACGGCGACACGATAATTGCGGTCAGTGCAACGGCGACGAGCTCGACGGTAACAAGTCCACCTGTTGACTGCTGTGTGAAACCCATTTCATCAATTAACAAGCCGATCTGGAATGGCGAAGCGTTGGCACTAATCACACCGAATAAAGTGCCAATACCAACGGCAACTACAAATTGATAATAATTTACATTGGTCGGAGTATTCATCACTCTGGGTGGTGAATATCCTCAATCGCTAATTGAGGTAGATCTTTGAGTGAAGCATCTGTTTTTGTCAAGATTTCGCGAGCTAGTAGTTTTTGAAAGTGCAGAGTCGTCGTCTCCTGTATGGGTGCAAAAACGCCGCCGGTAAAAGCATCTGAACTGCGTCCTCTTTGCGCCGACTCACAGATAACAATATCTTCATTGTTTACCTGCGAGAGCATATCCATCAATTGCTGTCTATCATGTTTAAGTCCCGGATCACTTGCGCTTTCTCCGACTAAAAACATTTCTATTCTTTCTGTCGTCACCGTGGGTGAAACTGGCGTGACGATGTTTACGAAAAAGAAATCTGACATACAAATGATGATCAAATTACCGGGCAAGTACATTGATTCACCATTACCATATTCTTCCGGGTTTACTTTAGGAAAATACTCAAATTTGCCGGCATAACCATCGACTGGTTTATGCCCCTTAACGCCCTGGCCGATAAAGGATCCTCCTCCCAAAATTTGATAATGATCTCCCATGGGGTTGAAACTATTCATGGATGTGTGCACCGAGGGAAGGTGATAGCTCTCGATAAAATTCTCCACGACCAGTTTCCAGTTGGCATTAAATACTGGTCTCTGTCCTAAATCTTTTACATGTTTGAGTAAGGACACATCAATACTCGGCCATCGATCACTCAGCGGTTTGATGAAATCATCAAAACTTTGTGCCTGCCCTGATAAATTAACGAACACTAAACCCGCCCAGATAGCTGATCGTACTTGCTTCAAGCCAAGCTCAGACTTATTGATCTCCTTACAGTCATGAATATTCTCGCCGCCTACATGAGGCGTCTGTTTAAGTTCACCATCCAGCGCATAACTCCAGGCATGATAGGGGCAGACAAGCGTCGTACAGCGTCTGTTCTTATCGACTAATTGTGCTCCCCGATGGCTACAGACATTATGAAATATACGTATCGTCGAGTCTCTGTCACGCACAATGACCAGAGGCTGATCAGCAATCGTAACCGGATATACGTCTCCACCTTCTGGCACATCGTTAACCAGTCCAATACAAAGCCATGAATCACGAAAGAAATATGTTTTTTCTGCGTTCAGCACTTCCTCTGAAGTGAAAAACGTACCGGGCAAGCCTTTCGATTCATAAATTGTATTCTTAAGGTGTTGTGTTAACTCTTCGTTCATTACTTACCTACCTAAGTTTTTTACCTTCAGGATCATAAACAGCCATATCAAGCATTAATGCTGGTTTACGTTCACCCAGAATCGAAATTTCGAAATCCCGATTATCATTAACAAACTCTGCTTGTAAATATCCCATTGCAAGACTCTTCTTAACAGTATGCCCGTATCCACCTGAGGTTGTGAAACCTGACAATTGATCTCCAAACCAAACTGGCTCATACCCACCTACCTCGGTTTTTTCTGTATCTATTTCAAACGTGACAAGTTTTTGAATCGGTGATATTTCCCTGTCACGCAATGAGGCATCTCGACCAATAAAATCTGCCTTTTCATAATCGACAAAACTGTCCAGTCCGCACATCTTTGGTGTATAGTCCGGGCTGAATTCTCTGGACCAGATACCGTAAGACTTCTCCATTCTGAGAGATAACAGAGCATAAACACCATAGGGTCGAAGCTGAAGCTCTTTCTCTTTGCCTGCTTCCAAGAGCTGATTATAGACCTGCAAGTGGTCTTGAGGCTGCAAATAGATCTCATAACCGATTTCACCCGTCAACGAGACACGGCCAACTGTTGCCTCGCAATTTCCAATCCTGATTTGCTGAGTCGAAAGAAATGAGAAATCCTTGTTCTCTAAAGATACATCAGATAAAGATTGAAGTAGCACTCGAGCATTGGGACCAGAAACAGATAAACCCGCCAATGATTCATTATGATCAATGATCTTTACCCGTTCTTTATCCAGATGATCATGAAACCAACGCATGTGAAAACGTTGCAAGTAGCCGGAGCCAAATAATATGAAGCGATCATCAGCAACACGCCATACAGTCATGTCACCCACTAAACGTCCATTATCACCGAGTAGTGGAGCAAGACGGATACGACCTTTAGCAGGTAGTTTGCAAGCAACTATTCTATTCAACCAGTCTTCCGCATCGGCACCACTTATTTCATATTTGCCATAAGCAGAAATATCGAATATTCCTGCTGCTTCACGTACGGATCGGCACTCTTCCGCGACTATCGGAAAAGCGTTTGAACGATGGAAGCTAGGGCTTTCAATCGCTGACTCAGCGGCGGCTGCAAAATACATAGGCATTTCCAGTGCATCACTGACACCAAACACCGCGTTATCTTTTTTATGCGTCTCATAAAGCGGCGTTGTTCGCTTCGGCCGACCTGCTGGCCAGAACTCATTGGGATAACGCATACTCATGCGTCGTTCATAAAATTCACTGGCACGCGCAACGGTATATTCCTTGTCCGCATAGGGACCGAAACGCGCGATGTCCATACCAAACACGTCACCCTCTGGCTGACCCTCTATCATCCATTGCGCCAGAGTCAAACCAATGCCTCCTCCTTGAGCAAACCCTGCCATTACCCCGCAGGCTACCCAGTAATTAGAAAGACCATCAATGGGTCCTACTAGTGGGTTGCCATCGGGTGAAAAGGTAAAGGGTCCATTGACTACGCGCTTTATACCCGCTTCTGCAACTTCCGGAAAGCGTTCAAAGCCTTTTTCCAGTGCACCATAAAGGCGCTCAAGATCATTAGCTAAGAGATCGCTTTCACCATAGTCCCAGGATGTGCCATCCAGCGACCATGGAGTCGCAGGTGTTTCATACACGCCGAGTAGAACGCCATTTTGCTCCTGACGCAGATAAATTTCTCCATCAAGATCCACGACGGTCACAATCTCCTTATCACGATCTTTCAGCATGGGAATTTCATCCGTAATTAAGTAATGGTGTTCGAAAGGTAACAAGGGCAAATTCACACCCACCATCTCTCCCACTTCCCTCGCCCACAGACCACCTGCGTTTACAACGTGTTCTGCTCTTATGCTGCCTTTGTTCGTTATCACATCCCAGCTACCATCTGTTCGAGGTTTGAGTCCATCGACCTTGGTCTGGCGATAAACCTCTGCGCCTTGCATTTTTGCGGCCTTCGCGTAACCGTGGGTGATGCTGTATGGATCAATATGCCCTTCGTCAGCCATGAATAGACCGCCTTTGAAGTCGCTAACATCCACCACTGGGCAATGCGCCTTTACTTCTGATGGACTGATTAATTCTGAATCGATGCCCATGACTTTGTGCCGGGCCGCTTCATTTTTCAGCATTTCCCACCAGGCATCTGTAGCCGCTAGGCTGATACCACCGGTGAGATGAATTCCAACCGGATCGCCGGTAATTTTTTCAATTTCATGGTAAAGATCGATGGTGTATTTCTGCAGGCGAGCGACATTAGGATCACCATTTAAGGTATGGAAACCACCCGCCGCATGCCAGGTTGACCCAGCAGTCAGCTCTTTACGTTCTAGTAAAACTACATCCGACCAGCCCTGTTTAGTGAGGTGATAAAGAATGCTACAACCAACTACGCCTCCGCCGATGACGACTACTTGTGCATGTGTTTTCAAGCCAATTTCTCAGTTTTTATTTATGCCTGTAATACCAAAGCTTAAAATAGTTACCTGGTTAATAAATACTCAAGTAGTTGTAGTTTTATAGAAAATGGGTATTGAGGTTACATCCGATTTATCTCACCCGGAATTGTGCAGCAATAACTTGTCGATGTTTCAACAAGTGACAAGATTTGTATATGACAACCAATAAGGATTGAATTTTAGTGCGTCAGGATTTTATCCTTACTGCTCATTTTTTGAGCATCATTCCCTGTCTACCGCTGTTGGAGTACGCTGACTTGCTGCGTTCTCTATCGCATCATAATAAGATGCGTAGGTGGGTCGGTTGATATAGCGGCCCGCGCCTCGCTCGGTTTTGACCTCGCCATTTTGAAATACGACTTTACCCTGGCTAATAGTGGCTATATTTATACCGCGAACTTTCATGCCTTCGAAAATATTGAAATCAACATTCTGATGATGCGTCGCACTGGATATCGTTCTTTCTTTTTTCGGATCCCAAACAATAAGATCAGCATCGGCACCTTCACTGACACTTCCTTTGCGCGGATAAAGATTGAATATTTTTGCAGCGTTGGTAGAGGTCACCGCAACGAATTCATTCATTGTTAATCGTCCTGTATTTACGCCGTGATGCCAAAGCACGTGCATGCGATCCTCAACCCCACCGGTTCCGTTAGGTATAAGCGTAAAATTATCTTTGCCCATTTCTTTTTGAGGCGCGCAAAAGCAACAATGATCGGTGGCGGTTGTTTGTAACATGCCTGCCTGTAAACCACGCCACAATGCTTCTTGATGACCTTTAGGTCGAAATGGAGGACTCATAACGTGAGCTGCAGCATGATTCCAATCTGGATGTCTATACACAGAGTCGTCTATAAGCAAGTGACCAGCCAGAACCTCTCCGTACACTCTTTGTCCTTCATTGCGCGCTCTCGTTATCGCTTCTAATGAGTCATTACAGGATGTGTGCACCAGATACAGAGGCACATCCATAACCTGAGCAATACGAATCGCGCGGTTTGCAGCTTCGCCTTCAACTTCCGGCGGTCTGGACAAGGGGTGTCCTTCTGGCCCGGTGATGCCTTTTGCTAAAATTTCTTTTTGAAGATGAAATACCAACTCACCGTTTTCAGCATGTACGGTGCATATCGCACCCAATTCACGTGCCCGCTTAAAAGAATTAACCAATATCTCATCATCAGCCATGATGGCGCCTTTGTAGGCCATGAAATGTTTGAAGCTATTGACGCCAAATTCCTGCGTCAGTGTTTCCATGGCTTTATGGACTGAATCGTCCCACCATGTGATGGCAACATGAAAACTGTAATCGGCTGCTGATTTTTCAGCCCAACTTCGCCAATTTTGATAAGCCTCTAGAATGTCTTGTTGTGGATTGGGTATGACAAAATCGATGATCATGGTCGTGCCACCCACTAAACCCGCGGTGGTACCTGTAAAGAAATCTTCTGAGGCCACCGTGCCCATAAAAGGCAATTCCATATGTGTATGTGGGTCAATTCCACCTGGCATGACATAGCAGCCACTTGCATCGACGATTTCTGCATCGCCTTCGTCAATATATAGTGCAATTTTCTCGATTAAGCCGTCATTACAAAGCACATCAGCCGTATAGCTTCTATCTGCCGTGACGACTGTGCCATTTTTGATTAACACAGACATACTTATTATTCCCCCCGATAAATCATTTAACCGGTTTCCAGATCGGTTAACACCCCATAAGCATCCGGTCGACGATCACGGAGAAACTGCCAGTTGTTTCGTACTTCTCTGACCATCTCCAAGTCAATTTCATGCACGAGAAGTTCATCTTGATCTCGACTGGCTATTGCTTCGATAGTCCCGCGTGGGTTTACAAAATAGCTTTGTCCATAGAACTCACCAATATTCCACGGTTCCTCTGTACCGACACGGTTTATGGCACCGATATACACGCCGTTGGCTGCTGCGGCTGCGGGTTGTTCCAGTTTCCAGAGATACTCAGATAGACCTGCAACTGTCGCAGAGGGGTTTACAATGTATTCTGCTCCTCTTAAGGCCAAGGCTCGCCAGCCTTCCGGGAAATGACGGTCATAACAAATGTACACACCGACTTTACAATAAGCGGTTTGAAATACTGGCCAGTTTGAGGCGCCGGGTTTGAAAAAAAACTTTTCCCAAAAACCTGCTACTTGCGGGATATGTGTTTTACGATATTTACCGAGGTAAGTCCCATCTGCATCGATCACCGCTGCGGTGTTGTAATACACACCCGGAACCGTTTCTTCATAAATGGGGACGACTATTACCATTTGATGCTTTTTAGCATACTCCTGCATCAACTTAGTGGTATGCCCATCAGGGATAGACTCTGCCGCTGCATACCATTTGGAATCCTGGCTCGGGCAGAAATAGGGCTGTGTGAAAACTTCCTGAAAGCAAAGTACCTGCACACCTTTTTGCGCCGCCTCTTCTATGTAGGGCAGATGCGCGTCCAGCATAAGATCTCTGATTTGTTCCGGACTAGAAGACGTATCACCTTTTAACCCAACCTGAATAAGACCGACTTTCACTTTCGACATACTCAATCTCGCTGTTATGTTTAAGAAACTTTAATTGAACATAGTATAAAAACTAGAATAGCATGTTTTTTAACCTACGTTCACCTTTGCAAAACTCACTAAGTGCTCACTAGATTGATAGAGCAGGGATAACCTGTTCGGCGTATTTTGCGATAATTTCCTCTTCATTACCGTTATCCAAATATATATTAAATTGCGTCGTTCCCGCCGCCTCTAATGCTTTTAATTTTCTAATATGATCGTCAGGCGTGCCTAGCACACAGAAACTCTCCACTATGTCCGGCGTAATAAAATCAAGATAGGGATTATCACTCTGACCGTGTTTTTTATAGTCATAGCCTCGGCGTTTTTCTATGTACGAGGTTAAACTCTGCGGGACTAGCTTTGAATCTCCACCATACTTTTCAACAATATCAGCCACATGATTACCAACCATTGCGGGGAACCATTTAGTCGCCTCCACACATTCTTCAGGCGTACCGAAATACGCGGGTGCCGCCGCCATCACCTCAAACTTTGACATATCACGTCCTGCTGCATTACCGGCGCTATGACATTGCTCAGCAAACCATTTGATTAATGAAGGCTCTGCTATCTGAAGTACAACACCGTCTGCATGTTCGCCCGCGGTCGCCAGAGCTAAGGGTCCGTATGCCGCTATCCAGACAGGGATTTCGTGTCCGTCACTCCAGCTAAACTGAACCGGTGCAGGGCAATCGTCATAGATGACTTCCTCACCACGTATCATCGCTTTAACTTTATGCGTGAATTCCGCAACGCGCGCGAGAGTAACCGGTTTTTTGCCCATTACACGCATGGAGCTATCACCTCTACCTACGCCAATATCAAATCTGCCGCCACTTTGTTTAGACAAACTGGCGAACAAGCTGGCCGCAACAGACCAATCTCTTACATTAGGGTTAGTCACACAGGGTCCAAACCTCATCTTCTGTGTATGTTCCATACACATGGCAATCGCTGAATAACAATCCCGCCACAGAATATGAGAGTCGTAGAACCAGCAATATTTAAACCCGCCCGTTTCAGCTTGCCTGACCAAATACCTCGCTCTATCAGGACTCACAACCCCCTTAAAACATATTCCAAAATCCACGATCCCTACCCCCTTCGGTTTTTATTGGAAATCAAACTCTGCGTATTGACCACTAGACTTTATTTGCCATGCGCATAAACAGGTAATAACTGCTGCCAGCGATCAATGCACCGACGAACCATGCGTAATGATAAATAGTCACAAATATAGCCGGTACATTTTCTAGCACATTTATCGCGTTTAAAAAACCGGGAAGATTGGGCGCGACACCGAATGTCAAGGCAATAAGAGCAGAAATATTCCAGCCTTTTCTATAGGCGTATTCTCCATTTTCGTCATACAAGGCATCGGTATTTAATTCGCACTTTCTAATGAAAAAATAATCTGTAATCATGATGCCGGCCACTGGTCCAAGCAAAGACGAATAGCCAATTAACCATACGAACAAATACGAACCTGCTGACTCCAGTAACTTCCAGGGCATGATGGCAATGCCAAGTCCTGCAGTAATATACCCACCCAGCCTAAAAGAAATAAGTCTTGGCGCCAGATTCGAGAAACCATTAGCGGGCGCAACGACATTCGCCGCCAGGTTTGTCGTTAAGGTGGCAATAGTAAGGGCGATAAGACCGATGATGACGCCAGTCCCGCCAAGTCTACCGGCAATGACCACCGGGTCCCAAATGGCTTCGCCAAATATAATCACTGTCGCCGAGGTAACAAAAACACTGACCAGCGCCAACATAGCCATTGGTAGTGGCAAGCCAATAGCCTGTCCAATAAATTGATCTTTTTGACTTCGGGCGAAGCGCGTGAAATCTGGAATGTTCAAAGTCATCGTCGCCCAAAATCCTACCATCGCGGTAAGCCCGGGCCAAAATACTTGCCAGAACTGTCCTTCTTTTTCACCGCCTGCAACGAAGGCTGAAGGTTTTGTTAGCATATCGCCAAAGCCATCGGCCTGAATATAAGCCCAAACCAGCAAAGCAAGCGCGGTCAATATTAAAAATGGTGCTGCCAGGGTTTCTAACCAACGAATAGATTCTGTACCGCGAGAGATAAAAACAATCTGCAAGACCCAAAAGGCAAGAAAGCAAACCAACTGTGATACATCAATACCGAGAAAAGGAATATTGCTGCCGACAAATGCGCTTTCAGTAACAGCATTGAGAATTTGATATATGGCAAAACCCCCTACCCAGGTTTGAATCCCAAACCACCCGCATGCCACCAGTCCTCTAAGTAAGGCGGGTAACTTGGCACCTGCAGTCCCAAACGACGCCCGCAGAAGGACGGGGAAAGGTACGCCGTATTTAGCACCCGCATGGCCATTCAACATCATCGGGATCATAACAACCACGTTTCCCGCTAACACAGTCAATACCGCTTGCCACCAGGCCATTCCCTGCTGGATCAGACCTGATGCAAGTAAGTAAGCGGGCACGGAAACGACCATGCCTATCCACAACGCTGAAATATTGATCCAGTCCCAAGTCCTTTGTTCTGACTGGGTAGGTGCCAAATCCAAATTCCAGAGCGGGTTTTCTATATTTGCTTGCATCTATAATTCTCAAAGTAGATATTTGACTTTATGGCGTCCAAACTGGATATAAATGAAATCGCCTCCCCAAACTACGAACATCAAGCACTTCCTGTTAGATAGTAATACAGAGTCTTTCAAGTTGTTACCAACTATTCAAATAAACATGCACCATTATTGAGCAAATAATGCTCATGTCGTGATTAATTCTTTTGCCTGGCAAACTATTAATAAACTCTATTACTGATCCCACTCCCTGCGTTTTCGTCTGTTGATTTATCTACCCCCC